>OATH01000031.1_pt1 | contig 149220 bp, 122 predicted proteins | sample 1494971 | NCBI WGS metagenome assembly OATH01 (sample SAMEA2579949, study PRJEB22360) | human gut metagenome
AACATCAACAGAAAAATCTTTTGCTGTTATAAAACAAGAAACAAAAGCCATTAAGGCACAAAAAAGGTGTCGTTTTACTTTTTGCGGATAAAACAACCGCAGATTACTTTTTTTCATAAATTTGAATTGTTTATTAGATTAAAAAATTAACAGTAATTCCATTTTTGTGGAAATATAAACCTTCTCAAATAATTCTATAGAAAAATATTTATCATAGTCTTGTATTTCTCATAAGCTTCAATTTTTAAAGTTCAAACAGTCTTAGTGCTTTAGTTCTATTAGATAATGATTATTACCAACCATTTTATAAGTCAATGGAGCACTATGTGATATGTAATTTAATATTAGAGCTAACGGTTCGCTATGTACAGTAAAAGTGAAACGATAATATTCTGCTAATTGAGGATCACACTCTATCCTTTGTCCATACCACTTTTCTAATCTATTCAATATCATCTGCAAAGTTTCATTCTTAAAACTCATTCTCTTCCCCTTTCGCCAACCGGAATAAGCATCTGCATCAATATTTGTAAGATTCACTCCCTTTTCTTCACTATAAGTCAACTTTTCATTTGGAGCTAAAGTATATATTTTGCCTTCCAACTTTTTATTATCTGAAATCGCTACTTTCACTTTCCCTGTCAACAAAACAGCCTCTACCTCTTTATCGTTATCGTAACTAAATATTTCAAAAGAGGTTCCCATGACCGTTACATCCATCTTTTTAGTTTTCACAATAAACGGATGAGATTTATCTGGACTCACATTAAAAAACGCTTGTCCAGACAATTTAACCTCTCTATTAGATCCTGAAAATTTTTGAGGATAGGTAAGCTTACTACCTGCACCCAACATCACCTTTGTACCATCCGCTAATTTCACTGAGTCCATTGATTGATATCCAGTATTCACAACATAAATCACTTCCTGACGGCCGCTCCCCACAAATAATAACGCCGAAAGCAACATACATATAGCTACTGATACAGCTATTCCATATCGATAGAAAGAGTAAGTGAAATAATTAGTCTTTCTTTTAACATTCTTCAATACACTATGCAAAATACGTTCTTCTCTTACCGAATCAACAATGGCAGGTGCCTCTTCCCATTGTTTGCGAAGAGCATCATTAATAAATTCATAATTATTCAACTCCCCTCTTTCTTTAGGTTCCAAAGAACGTTCAAACAGCTTCCTTATTATATCATCCCTATTTTTGTCCATTTTACATTTTGTTTTTGCACAGATAATTTTATACGCATTTAATATAAATACGCATAACTAATAAAGTACCCCCAGCCAAAAGCACTTTTTTTTGAGAAAATCAGAAATGAAATAATTTAAAAGATAAAAATAAGATAAAACATTATATTCTTCTTCAAGAACTTCAGAGCTTCATTAATATGTCTCTCTACAGTTTTTTCACTAATATTCAAGCGAATAGATATTTCCTTATAAGTTAAATGAGCATTTCGGCTCAGATTGAATACTTCCTGTTGGCGCGGAGGAAGCTCTTTGACCATTTTTTCTATAAATTCCTGTAAATCTGCCGCAGTCAGCTCTTCTTCAAGATTATAATAAGGCATAATACTACTTAATACAGTCAGTTTATACGCATTTTCATTAAAGCTCCTACGAAATTGATTAAAAACTAAATTACGGGTAATAACAAAAAGGAATCCTTTAAAGTTATCATCCTCACGCAACAAGGAGCGACTCTCCCAAACCTTAACAAATACCTCTTGCACAACCTCTTCAATCTCCAAAATAGAAGATAAGTATAAGCGAGAAAAATTATAAACCTTTGACCAATACCTTCTATACAAAGTAGTAAAGGCTTTTTCGTCTCCTTCTTTCAATAATATGATTAGCTCTTTTTCAGTCATTTGTTATTAATTATATGCAAATATATTACTTAATAGTTAAGAAAAGAATCTAATATGCTATTATTTTTTTAACATCTACTATTCTTTCATTCTCCATCTCCCATTAGAAACCATTCAAATGCAGCTTTAACAGACCAATCATAAATTATATACCACCTCAGAGACTTGAGCTTATCATACATAGCTTTCATCACCTCTTTTTTTCTATTCTAATGAAGAAAATTATATAACTAGAGCTTCTTTAAAAAAGTCCCAACTATGTCTCTTCGTAAAAATCACGGACCACATTCTCCCTGGCTTGTTTGACGCTATAGCCCTGCTTGAACATGCAAGAACTCATATCCCCGAAAGTGACATGCTGCTCGCAGCAAACATTAGCTATAGAACAATGGTAGTCTACTAACAGTCCCAAGTGGTCCTAAATCTGTGCTTTTTTAAAGACATAATGTTTCGTTTTTATATATTGCAAAGATAGAAGAACTAAAGAAGTACAACAATATAGAATCGCAGAGATGCTTACCCGAATCACGACATCTACCAATAATTGTATTGTTTCTTCCTTCCTCCTTTCATCTACCGTTGAAATGTCCTGCCTGTGGGAGCTCCGGTAGTGAATGGACATGTCGTATCGTCTTTTCAGCCTCCTTTCATCTGTAAAACTTCTTCTGGCGGGACAAATGCTGAAGGCTGGTTTAAAAGTAGCTTGGGAAGCATGACTGAAAGGGGAATGAGGGGATGTTCTGTCATTGTTAACCGATTGATTGATAATGTGTTTTAGTTAAGCTGTAAGGATGAACGGAAAAAAAGGAATGACCGGCTTAGTGAGGGTGATTCCATCTTCCCTTACATAAAAAACATGCCGAGCTTTTTAAAAAAGATGGTGATGTTTTTAAGAAACATCACCATCTTTTTGGAAAACATCAAGGTCTTTTTGCAGCATGGGAGTGTGCCAAAACTAAACCGACCTATCCCATCGTCAGCTGTAGGGGCGAGGTCCGCTCGCCCGAAAACAGTTTGCTTTGTGTCTTCGGGCAGGCGAACCCTGCCCCTAGGAACCAAAAGACAGCATTGTCCACATTTTGACACATCCCCCTGTTTGTAAAGTGTGTACGTACGCATCGGACTACACATACGGTGGCATCAGGCCACACGTATATACACATCGAGCTACACGTACGTACGCATGAGCCTGCACGTATATATGTCATTGTGTCAGGCTCCGTCATATCCTGTACCCGGGTTTGATTAATTTGTCTCCCCTCTTGACAAACGCTTTTTCATGTTGTATATTTGTAGTTCGTCAAATCTAAAAAAAGTGCCTCATGAATGTATTCGCCACCCTCAAAACAGTCTTCTTCGGAAGCAAATTCCTGTCAACCCCTGTTCCTTCCGACGGAACGCCGCGCCGTGACCTCGTATCCGCCCTCAACGGACTGATGCCGCTTTGTCGGACCATCCCCGGTGTGCATCTGGCAGTGGATATCCGCGAAGGCCGGGTGGCTCTGGTGCTGGACTGGACTTCGCGTACCGACGGGAATGCGCTGGCGGGCACTTACCATTACATTGTGTCCGATGAAGACGGAGTGAAGGAAGTGAGCAAGTCACAGGTTCTTCCGGCTGAAAACGGCAAGGGCAATTTATCGGAAAACAGGAACGAAGCTCCCGGATGCCCGACAGTCTTAATTGAAAAAACGGAGAAAGAAGCCGCACAATCGGGAGGTGCTCGAAAGGTTATAAATCCTATACACTCGAAAGATGTTAAAAAGGAAGTCGGGGTGGTATCTTCGGAAGGCAATCGAAAGGAAGCCGCGCCGGTATTCTCGAAAAACATTGAAAAGGAAGCCGGATTAGTACCCTCGAAAGAGGCAGTCAAGAAAGCGAAATCATGCTCCCTGATGCAGGAAGTGACTGCTTTCCTCACCTCCCGCTACCGTTTCCGCTTCAACGTACTGACCGAGGAAACCGAAGTAGCAGACGTGGCAAACATAACAAACATAGAAAACAACCTCCCCGATGCCCATCTGCGTTACGCCAAAGTGGACGAACGATGGATGAACACGCTCAGCATGGAGGCCATCGAAACAGGCATAGACTGCTGGGACAGGGATATCCAACGCTTTGTGCGCTCGCGCCGCATCAGCGAATACCATCCCTTTACCGCCTACTTTGAGCAGCTCCCCGAATGGGACGGAAAGGACCGGGTATCCGCACTCGCCCGCCGGGTGTCCGACGACCCGGTATGGGTAAACGGTTTCCACCGCTGGATGTTGGGACTCTCCGCCCAATGGATGCAGTTCCGGTCGGATGCCAACAGTACCAACCGCGCCAACAGCGTGGCTCCTCTGCTGGTGAGCAGCCGACAAGGATTAGGGAAAAGTACGTTCTGCCGCCTGCTGATGCCCGATGCGCTGAAAGCCTACTATACAGAGAGTTACGACCTCGGCTCCCCGGCATCCGCCGAAGCCAAACTCGCTGCCTGCGGGCTGATCAATCTGGATGAATTCGACAAACTCAGTGCATCCAAAATGCCCCTGCTGAAGAACCTGATGCAAGCCTCCGCACTGAACATCCGCAAGGCCTACAAACGCAGCGCTTCGGCACTGCCCCGCATCGCCTCGTTCATCGGCACCAGCAACCGGGAAGACCTGTTGGTAGACCGCACCGGATCACGCCGCTTTCTCTGTGTCAGCTTGGAGCACGCCATAGACTGCACCACTCCCGTAGAGTATGAGCAACTGTACGCCCAGCTCAAAGCGGAACTACAGTCCGGTGAACGAAGCTGGTTCAACAAGGAAGAAGAGCAGGCTATCCAGCAGCACAACGCCCTGTTCTACAAACACATACCCGAAGAAGAGGTGTTCTGCCTTTGCTTCCGCTTTGCCACGAAAGAGGACCATCCGCAGGAAGTGCTGACCCTTTCCGCCACCCAATTATTCGAGCGGATGAAGTCTGCCCATCCTTCAGCCATGAGGGGTATGACCGCCTACAGCCTGAGCCGCATCCTGCCACAGCTGGGCGAGCGGGTACATACCGCCAAGGGGAATGTGTATAGGGTGGTGGCATGCTAGACAAAAATAATATAAAGGCTCAAATAATTACATTATTATAATTTATTGCAAGGCATTGCAAACAAATGATGCAGAATTGTTATTCAGTGGTGCAAAAACCGTATATTTACACCACGATAAAAACGGTAATATCAATGAAAGGATTAACACTATTCAGAAGGACTACCAAATCAGAGGGAATGATTAAATTGCGATTCCGCCTGAAAGACGGTCGTGAGGTGGACTTATATCACAAGAGTGAAACCAAGGCTGATATTAAAGACTTAACAAAGCTTGAAGACGCTGGAGAACTTCGTCCTAAAGTATCTATCTACAATCACGAACTGAAAGAAAAGATAGACCGAGAAATGTCAGCCATTGAAACCGCCTATATTGAACTTTGTGCTAAAATGGATAAAAGCCTCATTACAGCTACATTGTTTGAAGAAACAATCTGCAGGCATCTTCATCCCCAAAATTATATTGCCGTAACCAAAGAAGAAACTCTATTGGAAAGATATACCCGATTCATCAAGGAGGGATATAGAGACGGTACTTTTGCAGAAAAGAGGATGCTTCAATACAATGGATTATATAATGAGTTGAAACGATATTTGACCATCCGTAACCAGTTAAATGTACTTCCAAAGAGTTTTTCGGCAGATGACTTAATGAAACTACGGCTTTTCTTATTTGAAGAATATAAATATGTTGAGAAATACCCAGCTTTATATAGCGAAATCAAGGAGCGTTGTATTCCATCCAAAGAACGTGCACAGAATACTGTTGCCATCAAACTTAGAATATTGCAGGCATTCTATACAGAATTGGAAGACCGTGATGAAATAGATGTGTCGGCTTTCAGAAAACTAGATAAGAACCGGAGAAAAGTTGTAATGAAAGAGAGTTACGATGCACCTGTCTATTTATTACAGGAAGCCAAGGAAGCATTTCTTCTGCAATGCACTTTCGGAAGCCATATTGATGATTTTAATTCACTGAATATGGATAAAGTTTTGTCAGTGCCGAGGGGATTCCTTACTTACGCTATCTGCCTCAGAAAACATTGAAAAGTAATGAGCATAAAGACGAAGTGGAAATACCTATCATGCGATATGCTTTAGATATTATTAAAAAGTGGCAGTTCAACTTCCCTATTCTAAAATACGTGACCGGTAAGAGTGGCTATAATGTAAAAATCAGAAAGTTACTTGACCAAATAGATAGAGAAGTGAAAGTTTTTGATAAAGATAGTTTCGATAATATTTATAACGCCCTTTACACAATGGGAAGCAGCAAACTTTGTCGTAAGACTCACTTGGATATGCTGACTAAAGTACAAGTCAATATGTATGTTTCCGGACATCACAAGGAAGGTAGTAGCGCAGTAAAACACAACTCATCCTTGATATTGAAAGACCGCTTTATATTCATGTGTGCGGCATATAAACAACTGAATGTAATAGAAAAATGATATGGAAAACAAGATAGCTATTTTCAAAGATGCAGAAACCATATTGGAAGTTCCGGTATCAACCGAAGAAAAAACAGTATGGCTTAACCGACAACAAATGTCCGTTCTGTTCGACAGGGATGTAAAGACCATTGGTAAGCATATCAACAATGCCATGCGTGAAGAACTGGAAGGGCAAGTGGTAGTCGCAAAATTTGCGACCACCACCCGGCACGGTGCTATGGAAGGTAAAACGCAAACCAAACAAACAGAATATTACAATCTCGATGTGATTATTTCCGTAGGTTACAGGGTTAAATCTAAAAGAGGCGTGGCTTTCCGTAAATGGGCAAATTCTATCTTGACGGAATATATCATCAAAGGCTACGCCATCAACGACCAACGTCTGCAACAGCTTGGAGAGGTGATACGCATCATGAAACGTACCCAAAACGAGCTTGATGCCAAACAGGTGCTTAGTGTGATTGAAAATTACAACACCGCTCTTACCCTGCTCGATGATTACGACCATCAATGTATGAAACGACCGCAGGGAAGTAAAGCAACATACGTTCTAAGTTACGAAGAATGCCGTGGTCTGATAGACCAAATGCGCTTTGGCGCAGATTCCGACCTGTTCGGACATGAAAAAGACGATTCCTTCAAAGGCAGCATCGGCAATATCTACCAAAGTTTCGGCGGTAAGGATGTTTACCCTACCCTTGAAGAAAAAGCGGCCAATCTTCTTTATTTCGTCACCAAAAATCATAGCTTCAGTGACGGAAACAAGCGTATTGCAGCTACTGTATTTCTCTATTTCCTTGACAAGAACGGTATTCTCTATCATGAAGACGGCAGCAAACGTATTGCCGACCATACCCTTGTGGCACTTACCATTATGATTGCCGAATCACGGACGGAAGAAAAAGAGATGATGGTCAGCATCATCATGAACTGCATCTAAAAATTTATATTGTCTGTACATTGTATCTGTTTATCATCTGTACAAAGATGTGGCAATATGCCATTGATTATTCAGCAAAGAAAAAAGTTTCAGCAATAAAAAGAAAATCGCCTACAACTTTTTGATTTGCAGGCGATTAAAGGATTACTCTTGTACTCGAAGCGGGACTTGAACCCGCACAGCCGCAATGGCCAAGGGATTTTAAGTCCCTCGTGTCTACCGATTCCACCATTCGAGCATCCTCGACGAGAGAGAGCGGAAAACGAGACTCGAACTCGCGACCCTAACCTTGGCAAGGTTATGCTCTACCAACTGAGCTATTTCCGCGTTTTGTTTGACGGGTGCAAAGATAAGGAGTTTTATAATATCTACCAAATTTTGCACCCGTTTTTTTTATTTAAGAACGTAATATTCCTTCTATCTCTGCTAATTCGTCATTTAAAAATGCCAAATTCTCCAAAGCATGAAGGTTATCATTCAATTGTTTGACCGAACTTGCACCAACAATAACCGAAGTCATACGCTCATCTCTCAGTACCCATGCCAATGCCATTTCCGCCAAAGTCTGCCCGCGACGGACAGCAATTTCATTCAGGCGGGCAGCTTTCCTCACTTTATCAGCCGTTACTTGGTCGGCTTTCAAGAAGCCGGTGGCACGAGCGGCACGAGAATTTTCAGGAATACCATGCAAATATTTGTCTGTCAACAACCCTTGCGCCAACGGAGAGAAAGCAATGAAACCGGATCCATATTGTGCTGCCAATGCCAAAGACTCTGCCTCGACAGCCCGATCGAACATACTATAACGATACTGGCTTATCAAACAAGGAGTGCCGGCAGCCTTCATCATTTCATAAGCCACCCTCGCCTTTTCAGGCGGATATTTTGAGATTCCGATATACAGCGTTTTTCCTTGCTTTACCATATCAATCAATGCCTGAACGGTTTCTTCCACCGGAGTAACCCCATCATAACGGTGACTATAAAAGATATCAAAATATTCCAAACCCGTGCGACGGAGACTCTGTTCTATACTTGCCATCAGATTTTTGCGTGAGCTGTTGCCGCCGTAAGGTCCCGCCCACATTTCATGTCCTGCCTTAGAGGAGATTATCATCTCATCACGATAGCCCTGAAAGTTCTCTTTCAGAATCTTACCAAAATTTGTTTCCGCACTACCGGGAACCGGACCATAGTTATTTGCCAAATCGAAATGAGTAACTCCATTGTCAAAAGCATACTTTATCATATCGGAAGCTATCCCGAAATCGTCTACACTGCCAAAATTATGCCACAATTCCAACGAGATGCGTGGCAAAAGCAGACCACTATTTCCACAGTTCTTATACTGCATTCTGTCATAGCGTTCCACTGAAGGTTGATACTCCATGTCTTTATTATTTATCTGTCCAACAGAGATTTTTCTGCCTGTTCCATGGCAGAGAAGTTAAATCCGTCGACCACCTTTTCCATCAACAGGATAATCTTGTCGTTACATAGATTGCCGATGCTTCCTTCGTGAGTGTGATGCACTTGCTTGTTGTGGGTGAACTTACCGGCTTCGATATCCAGTCCCACTTTCTTATAAGCATCGCGGAACGGCATTCCTTCGGCAGCCAAACGATTCACCTCTTCCACACTAAAGATGTACAAGTAACGGTCATCATCCAAGATATGTTCGTTCACCTTTATCTTATCCATAATATAAGTAGTCATCTGCAAACAGTCCTTCAACTCTTGGAACGCGGGCAGGAACACTTCTTTGATAATCTGCAAATCACGGAAATAGCCGGAAGGGAGATTATTCATAATCATCATAATCTGTTGCGGAAGCGCTTGAATCTTATTACATTTGGCACGCGTCAGTTCAAACACATCCGGGTTCTTTTTGTGCGGCATGATACTGGAACCGGTCGTACATTCATCGGGCAGCTTCACAAAACCGAAATTCTGACTACTAAACATACAGGCATCAAAAGCCAGTTTGGAAACTGTTCCGGCAATAGAAGCAAGAGCAAAAGCCACATTGCGCTCCATCTTGCCACGCCCCATCTGTGCATAGACCACATTATAATTCATCGAATCAAATCCCAGCAAACGGGTAGTCATTTCTCTGTTTAAAGGAAAAGAGGAACCATATCCGGCTGCCGAGCCCAACGGATTGCGGTTGCACATCTTAAAGGCTGCCTGCAAAAGCATCATATCATCCACCAAACTTTCGGCATAGGCTCCAAACCACAAACCGAATGAAGAAGGCATTGCTATCTGCAAATGGGTATATCCCGGCATCAAGACATCTTTATATCTATTACTTTGGGAAATCAGTACATGAAACAATTGTTCCACCGCTTCGGCCACCTCTTTGAGTTGGGTACGAGTGAACAGTTTCAAGTCTACCAGCACCTGGTCGTTGCGCGAACGTCCGCTATGAATCTTCTTACCCACATCACCCAACTTGCGAGTCAGCATCAGCTCCACTTGCGAATGTACATCTTCTATGCCATCTTCTATAACAAATTCACCCTTTTCGGCAGAAACATAAATATTCTTCATCTCGGCCAGCAGAGCCTGCAACTCCCCGGCAGTCAACAAACCGATACTCTCCAGCATCGTGATATGGGCCATAGAACCCAAGACATCATGTTTTGCCAAATAAAGGTCCATCTCACGGTCACGTCCTACGGTAAAACGGTCAATCTCATCATTTACCCGGACACTCTTTTCCCATAGTTTCTGAGCCATATTCTTTCTATATTAATAAGGTATCATTGATAACATATCAGCCAACTTCTCCACCCCTTCCTGCAAAGGTTTCGCTACCATTGCTTTCATAAACATATTCACTTCGGCGCGGATGGTCACTTTCATTTTAGCCTCATTTTCATTTACCGGTAAAATCTGTATCCACAGATTTAAAGGAATCGGAGATTTGTCTCCTTCAAACTTGATACATTTGCAAGGTTCACGTTCTATAATGCGCAAAGTGACATTCATTCCTTGTACGGTAAGTGTCAGCGAATCACGGTCAAATGTCATATCCTGAATCTTATCGCCAATTTTTTCACGCATTTCATCCATTCTCTCACGTATCGCTGCCAAATTATTCAAATCGGACAACTTATCATATACACGCTCCTGACTATACGGAACATGCTTCACATTACTTTCATACTGAGCCATATCTCGACATTTATAAACAAAAAGAGAACGGTCCGAAGAAATAATTCTTCGAACAGTTCTCTCTTAAATATATTTTAATCTTAAATAATAATTACTTTCCTGCATCCCAATGAGCCGGGTCTTTTCTCCATGCATCCAAAACCGGAACATCTTCTTCATTGATATATCCTGTCTTCAATGCAGCTTCCAAAACGGCTTCATAATTTGTCAAAGTCACCAAATTTACTTTTGCTTCCTTAAATGCTTCAATAGCAACGGGGAATCCGTAAGTAAATGCTGCAACCATACCTATTACTTCACAACCGTCACGACGGATAGCCTCAACAGCCTTCAAGCTGCTGCCACCGGTAGAAATAAGATCCTCGATAACTACGACTTTCATACCCGGACGAAGTTCACCTTCAATCAGGTTCTCCAAACCATGGTCTTTGGGGGTAGAACGAACATACACAAACGGAAGGTTCAGTTCATCTGCTACCAAAGCTCCTTGAGGGATAGCCCCTGTAGCAACACCGGCAATAGCATCTACTTGGCCGAATTTCTCCAGCACGATACGGCTAATCTCAAGTTTTACAAAATTACGAAGAGAAGGATACGAAAGAGTCTTGCGGTTATCACAATAGAAAGGCGACTTCCAACCGGAGGCCCAAGTAAAAGGATTAGCCGGCTGCAATTTTATAGCCTTAATCTTCAGTAATTTCTCTGCGAATAATTTTTCTAAAGTCTTCATAACTTAACTACATCTGATAAATATGTTGCAAAAATATAGAAATACATCGAGATAAAGAAAAAAGGAACAAGGTATTTTTCAAAAAAATAAAAGGAGGAGATGTAGCGGTTTTAATTGGCTGATTTCATTTCTTTGCTCCAATAGCCAACCGATGCAATAAATTACCCCTGACCGGCCAATGCAAGGGTAAGTACACTGATACGAATATCGGCAACATCTTTCAGCGCATCGGAACAAGACACGATGGTAGCACCGGTGGTAAGCACGTCGTCTATCAGTAAAACATGCTTGCCCTGCAATATCGCCGGAGTGTTACAAACAAAAATGTCACAAACATTTTCCCACCGTTCATAAAGCCCCTTATGCGTTTGAGTTTCTGTATACTTACACCTTTCCATTACATCCGAAAGTACCGGGATGGAAGTCACGCTTCCTACTCCTTTGGCGAGCCATTCACTTTGATTATAACCGCGCAAGCGCTCCTTTTTACGGTGAAGTGGAACCGGAAGAATATAATCTATGCCTTCAAAGAAACCGGAAGGCAATAGCTCGGCCGCCATATATCTCCCCAAGAACCCTCCTATCTCTTTATTTCCATAATATTTTAGTTCATACAACAACTGCCTGACAACACTTCCTTTGGCATAATATAAAAAAGAACTAGCACGTTCCACCGGGAACTTCCCCCAAAAGTTACGTTCCACCTCATTATTTCTTTGTAAGTGCAGATTCGTATGCGGCAAAGTCGCCAAACAGCGGAAACACAAAAAGTGTTCATGCTTCATCAAACGTTCATCGCAAATGATACAACATTCGGGGAAAAACAAGTCCCATAAATCAGCCCAAATACTCCACATCGGCATCAACCTGTTTCACACAACGAAGTATCTCTTCCATCTCGAATCCCCGACCGATGGCAAAACGAATCAACTTGCCATTGCGCTCATAGTCCGTATTTGCTTTGACGCTTCTCTTTTTCTGCTCGATAAGCCCCGAAAGAATGGATAAATATTCGCTTTCATCAATTGCTTCCAAACCTAGACTTATCACATTTGCCGGTATTTTCTTCAAGCGTAAAGCCTGCACTATTTTCAGCCTCCCCCATTGATTAAACCGATACTTATCGCGCACAAAAGCTGCACAATAGCGCTGTTGGTCGATATATTTTTCTTTTATCAAGTGTTCAATCACTCTTTCTTTTATGCCATTATCCGCCCCCCATTGTTCAAGTTTTGCCTCTACTTCGGACACGCACCGTTCCACAGACGAGCAATAGGCTTCCGCCTTATTGCGAACTTCGTTTTCGCTACATTCTTTCTTCATCTTATTGCTTTTATCATCCGGTCATTGCCGGATAAATCTTTTCTTAATTCTACATGGTGATACCCCAACCTTTCAAGCATACCTACCGTAGCAGCACCATAATCCCGATTGATTTCAAAATAAAGCCTGCCTCCCGACACCAACATTTCAAGTCCCAGTTCAGCTATTTTTGTATAAAATAACAATGGCTGTTCATCGGGGACAAACAAGGCGACAGAAGGCTCCCACTCTAAAACATTGGCCTCCATAGCAGCCTTTTCTTTTTCTGTAATATAAGGTGGATTACTGACAATGATATCAAACTGCTCTTCCGAAGAAGAGGTTTGCAAGACATCCTTTCGTTCCAGCCTCACCTTTACATCGTTTCGTCTGCAATTACGCCGCGCAACCTCCAGAGCTCCATCAGAAATATCCCATGAAGCAATATCGGCATGTAGCAAAAACTTAGCGAGAGTAATCGGTATACATCCGCTTCCTGTGCCAATATCAAGCACCCGAAGCCCGCCCTCCTTATTATCTTTCAGAATCCACTCAACCAATTCTTCTGTTTCGGGACGAGGTATCAGCACATTTTCATCAACCTCAAATGAAAGCCCGTAAAACATTTCCATACCGATAATATATTGAACCGGTTCGTGTTTTTGCAAACGAATCAGAATATCATCCAATTGTTTCTGCTCATATTCCGAAAAACTTCTATCTTTGCCCCCATACAGTTCAATCACAGTGAATCCGAATACTTGCGTCAACAACAATTTTGCCAAAGACGCAGCCTCGGAGTCGGGATAATAATCTGCCAGAGCTTGCTTTATATAATATGTAATAGGATTCATTGATTGTTTAATTATATGCAAAAGTAGAAATTTAAACCGTATGGTTATGACAAAAGACGAAAAATATATATCCAGATGCCTACAACTGGCACGCAATGGTTTGTGCACTACTGCCCCCAACCCCATGGTCGGAGCTGTAATTGTGCGCAAAGATACTATTATAGGTGAAGGTTACCACATCCGGTGCGGAGAATCCCATGCTGAAGTAAATGCCATCCGTTCGGTAAAAGACGAAAGTCTTTTAAAGGAATCAACCCTTTATGTGAGCCTCGAGCCTTGCTCTCATTACGGGAAAACACCGCCTTGCGCCGACCTTATTATAGAGAAAGGCATTCCCAAAGTCGTTGTAGGATGTATGGACCCCTTCTCTTTAGTTGCCGGACGAGGTATCGATAAATTGCGCCAAGCCGGAATAGAAGTGACAGTCGGAGTTTTAGAAGAAGAATGCCGCCGGCTCATCAAGCATTTTATTATTTTCAATACGCAAAGACGTCCTTATATCACCCTGAAATGGGCAGAGTCTGCAGATGGTTTTATCGACATCAACCGTACAGAAGGAAAGCCGATAGTTTTGTCAAGCCCCCTCACCGGCATGGTCGTACATAAAAAAAGAGCCGAACATGATGCTATTTTGGTAGGACGCCGGACAGCCCTGCTGGACAATCCTTCTCTGACTACCCGCAACTGGTATGGCAAGAATCCCGTCCGTCTGGTAATAGACAAGGATTTAACCCTTCCCTCCCATCTCTCATTGTTCAATGAAGAAGCTCCGACTTACATATTCACACAAAAAGAGCCTCTCCACTCCGATGCCGGATTCGTACGCCTGAACTTCGGGTGCGACATCCTGCCACAAATAATGGAGTTTCTATACGAAAAAAAGCTCCAGTCCCTACTGGTTGAAGGAGGAAGTATGCTGCTTCAATCCTTCATCGACTCGGATTTATGGGACGAAGCTTATATAGAGCAATCCCCCATCTTTCTAAAAGAGGGAGTTGCAGCTCCCACTATTCAAAAAAAATATTTTAAAGAGAGCGAAAGATACTTTGGAAGAGATTTTCTTCATGCCTGCTACCCACAGGCTCATAGACAAAATACGTCTGATTAGCAGATAAAAAGCGGAGGTTTATCTATAAATTAATATAAAACTTGTTCCAAAACTTCTATATAGAAAAAAATCTTCCTACTTTTGCGACTTGTAACAAAAAGACTCATTTGCAAATGAAAATAAAGTTTTTGACAGTTATCACAGGGCTGCTTATGGCCGCTTTTATGATTACATCATGTTTGAACGATGACGACAACGAAGTGACTTTAAGCTCGGAATCCAGTATTACTGCTTTTTCGATTAAAGATAACATAGAGACTAAATACACCGCCAAAGTTAACGGGAAAGACACGACACTGACAGCTACCGTGAAAGGTTCTGATTATCCCTTTATCATTGACCAGGTAGAAAGACGTATCTATAATGCGGACTCGCTTCCGGTGGGTACGAATGTCAGCAAGGTAGTAGTGGAAATCACTGCAGACACACCTTATATTCTTATTGTAGCCGATAAGGATTCTCTATGGACATCCACAGACTCCTTAAATTTTGAAAATCCTGTCAAGTTTAAGGTAATGGCGCAAAGCATGGAATATGGTGCGGTCTATACAGCCGAAATCAATGTCCATAAACAGGAGCCAGATTCATTGGTATGGTCTAATTTAAGCAGCGACTTCAACGGTAGTGCCATCCAGGCACAAAAAGCCGTTTATTTCAATGATAAGATTTATGTATTTGCCCGTCAGGACGAGGGAAAGGTTGCCGTGACAACAACAAGCATTACCGACGGACATAGTTGGAGTGCCTTGCAACCGTTGTCATTGGAGAAAGCCGACTATTCCACTGCCATGACATGGGGAGATCATTTATACATTATTGCAGAAAATCAATTGTACCAGTCGGAAAACGGTACGGATTGGAGCAAAATAGAATCAGCGCCCAAATTGAAGATGCTGGTATCAAATATTTATTCCCAGAATAATCCGGAAGAGAACAACAAACTGATAGCAATCAATACTGATAATGTATTCGTTGAAAGCCATAACGGAACAGAATGGACAGAACAGGAAAGTGTTCCTTACGGTTTTCCTGAGACCAGCTTGTCATTTGTTTCCTATCCTCTGAATACCAATAGTTCGATAGACCGCATGTTGGTTTTGGGAGAAAATCCGATTGCTACCGATACGACTTCAGTGGTATGGGCCCAGTTAAGCACAGAAAACACATGGGGTAACTATCCACCGGAAAAAGACAATTTGGACTTCTGTCCCAAATTGGAAAATATAGCCATGATACATTATAATAATCAATTATATGCATTTGGCGGACCCGGTAAGAAAAACGGTTCCAACCTTGCACCTTTCAGTGCATTTTATGAATCGGTAAACAATGGCATCACTTGGCAACAAGTGAAAAGATATGTATTCTTCCCTGAAGAATTTAGCAATTTATACAAGCAAGCCGATGGCAATTATTCTTATGTTATTGACAAGAATAACTATTTATGGATAATGTGGAGTAAATCCGGCCAGGTATGGCGAGGCAGAATCAATAAATTAGGCTTTAAGAAAAGTATATAAAACCAGAACACGACATGCTATATAGAGAGCAAATAGACAAGAGCCGTGTACCGGCCCACGTAGCCATCATCATGGATGGTAACGGAAGATGGGCTAAGCAACGTGGACAAATACGAAGCTTCGGCCACCAAGCCGGTGCCGAAACTGTGCACATCATTGCCGAAGAAGCGGCACGCTTGGGAGTCAAATACCTGACGCTATACACCTTCTCTACTGAAAACTGGAATCGCCCCGTCGATGAAGTAGCTGCGCTGATGAGCCTTCTCATGGACTCTATCGAAGAGGAAATCTTTATGAAGAACAATATCAGCTTCCGCATCATCGGTGACACCCAGAAACTACCGGCAGAGGTTTTGGAGCGACTAAACCAATGCATCGAGCGAACTTCCATAAACACCGGAATGTGCTTGATTCTGGCTTTGAGCTATTCTTCCAAATGGGAGCTGACCGAAGCCGTGAAACAAATAGCCACAAAAGTGCAAGACGGCAAACTGGCTATTGAAAACATTGACGACAAAGTAATAAGTGCAAACCTGAGCACCCACTTCATGCCCGACCCGGACTTATTGATCCGTACCGGAGGTGAAATTCGTCTCAGCAATTACCTGCTATGGCAATGCGCTTATTCCGAATTATACTTTTGCGATACTTTTTGGCCGGATTTCCGCGAAGAAGAGTTTTGCAAAGCCATTTATGATTATCAACAGAGAGAACGCCGTTTCGGCAAAACCAGTGAACAAATATAAAGTTATATAAAATGCTATATCGTATTTCACTCATACTATTAACGCTTACATGCCTGTTTTGTTTCTCAGTCAGTAGCTATGCTCAAGAAGCAAATATTCAAGAAAACAACAATCCGGTGATACTTTACTCTGGAACTCCCAAGAAATATGAAATCGGCGGAATCAAAGTCGAAGGGGTAAAGAACTATGAAGACTATGTACTGATAGGACTTTCAGGACTGTCGGTAGGACAAGTAATTACCGTCCCGGGTGACGACATCACTTCAGCAGTAAAGCGTTATTGGAGACATGGCTTATTCTCTGACGTACAAATATTGGCTGAAAAGATTGTAGACAATAAAATTTATCTGAAGATACTTTTAACACAACGTCCGCGTATTGCCGATATCCGCTACCACGGTGTGAAGAAGAGCGAAAGAGAAGACCTTGAAGCCAAATTGGGTTTGGTAAAAGGTAGCCAGATTACCCCTAACCTGATTGACCGTGCTAAAATCCTTATCAAAAAACACTTTGACGAGAAAGGATTCAAGAATGCCGAAGTGACAATTATCGAACGTGATCTTGCCGACAACAAAGAACAGGTGGATGTAGATGTGATGATTGACAAGAAAGAAAAAGTAAAAGTACACCAAATCACCATTGACGGAAATACTGTTCTGACCGACAAAAAGTTGAAGCGAGTAATGAAGAAGACAAACGAAAAGAATAAGCTCGTTAATATTTTCCGTTCAAAGAAATTCATTGAAGAGAAATACGAAGAAGACAAACAACTTATTATTGATAAGTATAACGAGTTGGGTTATCGTGATGCCCAAATCGTAGTAGACAGCGTGACTCCTTATGATGACCGTACCGTAGATGTATATATGCGCATCGAAGAAGGTGACAAATATTATCTGCGAAATGTTACATGGGTAGGTAATACCGTCTTCCCGGCTGATATGTTGGATGAACAATTCCGCATGAAGAGAGGAGATGTATACAACCAAAAACTTATGAATGAACGTTTGAGTGGAGATGAAGATGCTATTGGTAACAACTACTACAACCGCGGTTATGTGTTTTATAACCTTGACCCGGTAGAAGTGAATATTGACGGGGACTCTATCGACCTCGAAATGCGTATTCAGGAAGGTCCGCAAGCAAGTATCAACAAGGTGCGTATCAATGGTAACGACCGTTTGTACGAAAACGTAGTGCGCCGTGAATTAAGAACACGCCCGGGTGATTTGTTCAGCAAAGAAGCTTTGGAACGTTCTTATCGTGAAATTGCCCAAATGGGACACTTCAACCCTGAAAATATTCAGCCGGATGTTCAACCGGATATGACTAACGGAACGGTTGATATCAACTGGAACTTGGAATCGAAAGCCAATGACCAGGTAGAATTCTCTGCCGGATGGGGACAAACCGGTGTTATCGGTAAATTAAGTTTGAAGTTCACGAACTTCTCTATGGCCAACTTGTTCAATAAGAGTGACAATTACCGTGGATTCCTGCCTCAAGGTGACGGACAGACATTAACCATCAGTGGACAAACCAATGGTAGCTACTATCAGTCATACAGTGTATCGTTCTTCGATCCGTGGTTTGGAGGTAAACGTCCTAATTCATTCTCAGTTTCAGCGTTCTACTCTATCCAGACAGATATCAGTAGCAACTATTATAACTCCGCTTACATGGATAATTACTATAATTACCTGTATGGTATGAATAATTATTATGGAGGAAGCTATGGTAATAACTATGAGTCATTCTATGACCCGGATAAGTCCATCCAAATGTATGGAGCTTCTATCGGTTGGGGTAAACGTTTAAGATGGCCGGATGACTATTTCACATTGACAGCAGAATTGTCCTACCAGCGTTTCATCTTGAAAGACTGGAGCTACTTGTACATCAAACTGAACAATGGAGAATATATGTCTACAGGTAACTGTAACAACCTGAGTCTGGGATTCACCTTGGCACGTAACTCTACGGATAACCCGATATTCCCGCGTCGCGGTTCTGAATTCTCGGCATCAGTACAACTGACTCCGCCGTATTCATTGTTCAGCAACAAGGATTATTCCACTTACGGAAAAGACGACTATGATGAAGCTGCAAGTATGTTTAACTGGATTGAATACCATAAATGGAAGTTCAAAGCCAAAACCTATACAGCATTGACAGGTGCCTCAAAATGTCCGGTGATCATGACACGTGCAGAGTTCGGGCTGTTGGGTCACTATAACAAATACAAGAAGTCTCCGTTTGAAACATTCTATATGGGTGGTGACGGTATGACCGGATACAGTACAAGCTACGCTTCAGAAACCATAGCATTACGTGGTTATGAAAACGGTGCATTGACACCTTATGGTAGCGAGGGGTATGCTTATGTACGCTTAGGTGCCGAGTTGAGATATCCGTTGATGCTGGAAAACTCAACAAGTATCTATGCATTAGGATTTGTTGAAGGCGGTAATGCTTGGACGGAAGTCGGCAAATTCAACCCGTTCAGTTTGAAGCGTTCAGCCGGTGTCGGTGTCCGTATCTTCTTACCGATGATTGGTATGATGGGTATCGACTGGGCATACGGTTTCGATAAGATTAACGGTAGCAGCCAATATGGTGGCAGCCAGTTCCACTTCATCTTAGGACAAGAGTTTTAATAACCCATAAAACAAAGTGATTATGAAAAAGGCTATTCTATTATCTCTATTATTTGTGGCTTGTGCATTCACAGCCAGCGCGCAAAAGTTTGCTTTGATTGATATGGAGTATATTCTGAAAAATATCCCTGCATACGAACAGGCAAATAACCAATTGAATCAGGCTTCCCAACAATATCAGGCCGAAATAGAAGCTAAAGCCAAAGAAGCCGAAGCACTGTATAAGGATTATCAGAAAACAGCCTCTTCATTGTCTGCCGCACAGAAATCTCAGAAAGAAGAAGCGATTATTGCTAAAGAAAAAGAAGCGGCAGAACTGAGAAAGAAATACTTTGGTCCGGAAGGAGAAATGGCTAAAAAGCAACAAGCGCTGATTAACCCTATTCAGGACAAAATATATGAAGCAGTGAAGCAGATAGCCCAGCAAAACGGATACGATGCGGTAGTCGACCGTTCATCTGCTCAAAGTATTATTTTTGCGTCTCCGCGTATTGATATCAGCAATGAAGTGCTCTCAAAACTAGGATATTCAAATTAATTTCATACATTTGCATCCGATAATCAAATTTGCAATAACTAATAAAAAATAGAACTATGTTGAAGAAAATTGCTTTATTACTTTTACTTATCGCTCCAATGAGCGTATTTGCACAGAAATTCGGTCATGTTAAATTTGCAGAGATTCTCACTGTTATGCCGGAATACACCAAGGCTCAGACTGATATTCAGGCTCAGCAAAAACAATATGAAGATGAAATGAAACGTGCTTCAGATGAATTGACTAAGAAATTCACTGAGTACCAACAAGAACAGGCTAACTTGCCTAAGAATATCCAGGAAAGACGCCAGAAAGAATTGCAGGAACTGAACGAAAAAGGTATGCAATTTCAGGCAGACGCTCAACAGCAGTTGCAGAAAGCATACGCCGAAATGATGGAACCTATCTATAAGAAGATAGATGATGCCATCAAAGCAGTCGGACAAGAAGGCGGATATGTTTATATCTTTGACCTGAACAGAACTGATATTCCTTTTGTAAACGAGTCATTGTCTACAGACGTTACTCCGGCAGTTAAAGGTAAATTAGGACTTAAATAATTCAGATAACCCCTTCGGGCGCGGATTACACAGATTTCACGGACTTATTTATAACCGTGTTAATCCGTGTAATCCGTGCCTTTTTATAGACCATTGTCATGAATCAACCATCTTCTTCCCTTTCAACCGGTGCTATCGGCGTTTTTGATTCCGGTTATGGCGGACTGACTATTCTGGATAAAATCCGGGAATTCATGCCCGAATATGATTATATCTATTTAGGAGATAATGCACGTACCCCTTATGGCACGCGCTCATTCGAAGTGGTCTATGAATTTACCCTTCAAGCTGTAAACAAACTCTTTGCATTGGGTTGCCCACTGGTTATATTGGCTTGTAACACTGCGTCAGCCAAAGCACTCCGCACCATCCAACAGATGAACTTACCCCAATCAAATGACCCTACCCGCCGCGTACTCGGAGTGATACGCCCTACTGCCGAATGCATAGGAACCATCACCTATACACGGCATATCGGCATACTTGCCACCGCCGGTACCATCAAATCCCAATCCTATCCGCTGGAAGTACATAAACTATTTCCCGATATCAAAGTGACAGGTTTGGCATGTCCCATGTGGGTGCCATTGGTTGAGAACAATGAATTCCGGTCTCCCGGCGCAGATTATTTTGTGAAACAATATATCGACCGCCTGCTGGAAGCAGACCCGAAAATCGATACTATTGTCCTGGGATGCACCCATTACCCGTTACTCATAGATAAAATCAAGCAGTTCACTCCTTCTCATATACAAATCATAGCGCAAGGAGAGTATGTGGCACACAGTTTGCGCGATTATCTAGACCGACACACGGAGATGGATGCCCGTTGCACCAAGAGCAACAGCTGCCGTTTTCTGACGACCGAAAGTCCGGGTAAGTTTGAAGAATCCGCTTCCATCTTTCTACGTCAGGAGAATATAAAAGTAGAAAGTATTACTTTGGAATAACCTTTTGCTCCCCCTGTCTGTTATAGCATCATTACCTATTTATGAAAAGATTATGTATGCCAATAAAGTAAAAAAAATAGCTGCCGTACACGATTTGTCCGGTGCAGGGCGTGTCTCGCTGACCGTCGTCATTCCCATTCTCTCCTCCATGGGCTTTCAAGTGTGTCCGCTTCCCACAGCAGTATTATCCAGTCACACTCAGTTTCCTCATTTCTCTTTCCTCGACCTGACGGACGAAATGCCTAAGATTATTGCCGAATGGAAAAAGCTGGAAGTACAGTTTGATGCCATTTATACTGGCTATCTGGGCTCACCCAGACAAATCCAAATCGTATCGGGATTTATCAATGACTTCCGCCGACCGGACAGTCTCGTTGTTATTGACCCCGTGTTGGGTGACAATGGCAAATTATATACCAACTTCGACAAAGAGATGATTATCGAAATGCGCCACCTTATCACTCAAGCCGATGTCATTACCCCCAATCTAACCGAACTGTTCTATCTGCTGGACAAACCCTACAAAGCCGAAAACTCAGACGAAGAACTCAAAGCCTACCTGCACGAACTTTCGGACAAAGGTCCTGAAACCGTCATCATTACCAGTATTCCGGTACAAGGCGACCCACGAAAGACTTCAGTATACGCCTATAACCGTTCGAGCAACCGCTATTGGAAAGTAACCTGCCCCTACCTGCCTGCCCACTATCCGGGTACAGGAGATACATTTACAAGCGTCATTACCGGTTCTTTAATGCAAGGCGACAGTCTGCCCATTGCCTTGGATCGTGCCACACAATTTATTCTGCAAGGCATCCGTGCCACATTCGGCTACGAATATGACAATCGGGAAGGTATCTTATTGGAAAAGGTGCTTCATAATCTGGATATGCCCATCCAAATCAGCAGTTACGAACTAATTTAACCGGAAATAAGGAGAAAAGAGAATCACAACAAACGACGGCTGAGGTAACGCACAGGATACCAGACTGAAAGGAAGCCTACCACCAATACCGTAAGGAACACCAGCACAATGTCCCAGGCATGTACACTGACCGGATAGGCATCCACCACAAAGTTTCCGGCTGCTCCTGAGCCGCCTCCCAACGCAATCAAGCCAAACTCCTGTTGGATAAAGCACAAAACCAATCCCAATCCGACCCCGATGATTGCTCCGAAGAAGGAAATCATACGCCCTTCAAGCAAAAATATCCGCGTTATCAGTTTATCATTTGCTCCCAAATTACGCAATGTCACCACATCTGCCCGCTTATCAATAATAAGCATGGAAAGGGAACCTATCACATTAAAACACGCAATCATCAGAATAAAAGTCAGAAACAGATAAGAGATGAGTTTCTCTATCTCCATAATACGAAATGTATCCACCTGTTGCTCATATCGGTCCTGTACCCGAAAACCATCGCCCAAAATCGCCTGTATCTTCTTCTTGACACTACCAATATTGACATCAGACTTTAATTTCAGTTCAACAGAACTCACCTCCGTATCATATTGAAACAGCTTACGGGCAAATTGCAACGAAGTCAGAATATATGAAGCATCATATTTTTGCTGATTCACAGCAAACACCAGCCCGCTGGAGAACAAATTGGCCGAGTTGAAGCTGGCTGCCGGGTTAGCCATGTTGACCTTTGCTCCCCGCTTGGGAGCATAAATTTCCAACGGATCCAGAAAACGAATTCCAGTACCAAGTATCGAAACCAACTCAATGCCCGGAATGGCATAATCCGCCACTTCATCATGGAGCAACAATTCCCCTCGCCCAAACAAGATACTGTCTATGGGAGTCAGACGGTCAAAATTATCCTCTACCCCTTTTATTACCGCCATGGTCTGTCTGCCTTTATACTGAACCATCGCATTTTCCTCCAACGATTCGGAAAAGACGGCTACCTCAGGCAACTTCTTCAACTCCAGAATACGTTCATCCTGCCCGTCAAAAACCTTTCCGGTGGTTGCCGTAATCTTCAATTCCGGGTCAAAGGCAGTGAAAAAGGTAGCTACTACATCCTGAAATCCATTAAAGACGGACAATGTACATACCATTGCCAATGTAGCCAAAGCTACTCCGCAAACCGAAATAGCTGATATGACATTAATGGCATTATGCGATTTCTTAGAGAAAAGGTAGCGCTTCGCTATATAAAAGGGGAAATTCACCGTTGGTTATTTTTTCAACAGTTCATCAATACGTTCGACATAATCCAGCGAATCATCCACAAAGAACTTCAGTTCGGGAATGATACGTAACTGATGACGTACGCGCGTACCCAGTTCAAAGCGAATAGACTTCATATTATCATTGATGTTCTTTACTATTTCCTGACTCTTCTCCGAAGGGAACACGCTGAGGTAAACACGCGCTATACTCATATCCGGACTGATGCGAACCGCACTTACCGACACCAATACACCGTTCATTGCTTTAGTCTGAAGCAGGAAAATCTCGCTCAATTCTTTTTGAATAAGACGGGAAATCTTATTTTGTCTGGTCGTTTCCATATTACTACTTATTTTTATTTCTTTCTTATTATTGTCAGTCCGTCACGCAAGGGCAGAATCACTTTCTCTACCCTTGAGTCGGTTGCCACCAAATCATTAAATTTCTTGATACCGATAGTTTGAAGGTCGGTATGATGCGGTTCTTCCAACACATGGCCATCCCACAACGTATTGTCCGCTATGATGTAACCACCCGGCGAAAGCATCTTCAATACCAGCTCATAATATTCGATATACTTACGCTTGTCACCGTCTACAAACGCCAGATCAAACGTAATGTTCATATCCGGCAACAACTGTAATGCATCACCGATATAAAATTTTATTTTGTCAGCGTAAGGCGAGCCCTCCAACCACGGACGAGTAAAATCCTCTTGTTCGTCATTAATCTCAAAGGTATGCAGCATGGCTCCTTCTTCGAGACCTTCGGCCAAACATAATGCAGAATAACCACTGTAAGTACCTATTTCGAGTACCTGACGAGGGCGTATCATCCGCACAAACATTTTAAGCATACGCCCCTGCAAATGTCCCGAAGCCATGCGGGGACGCAATAACTTGACGTGCGTATCACGATAAAGAGCCTTCAGATAATCACTTTCTTCATCAATATGCTGAAGGATATATTCGTCAATAGCATCTGTTTCTTTCATGCCTACCGATATTATAAATAACGGTTACGGTTGGGAAGCACATAATCCATCGCATACTTCAGCACATCTCCCACCACATTGATTTCGAGGAATGAAGTCTGCGTTCCCTGCTTACCGCTACTCAGGTATGCCACCATGTCGCTCTCACACAACACACCATCGTCCAGCAATTTGCGCAAAGCAGCAAAATAGTAAGCTTGTCCGTTTGCTTTTTCAGGCATATAAATGGCTTCTACACCATATGACAAAGCCAAATGACGCATGGTCTTTTCTTTATAACAGATAGCCAATACCGGATACTTTCCGCGGAAAGCTGCAATATTACGCGCTGTACGTCCACTGAAACTATCGGTAATAATAGCACGAATCTTCAATTTGCTGGTTGCCTTTACCGCCTGTTTTGCAAGAAATGCAGTCACATCATTAGAAGACTCGTCCAAAGGAATTCGGATATCATTTTCCGACAATTTATCTTTCTCTGCCTGAGCTGCCACTTTGGTCATAGTCTTTACCGCTTCCACTGGATATTTTCCATATGCAGTTTCACCACTCAGCATCAAAGCATCCGTCCGATAATAAATAGCATTGGCAATATCAGTAACCTCCGCACGGGTAGGACGCGGATTATTAATCATGGTATGCAACATCTGGGTAGCCACGATTACCGGTTTCTTAGCTAAAATACACTTACGGATTAACATACGCTGAATGCCCGGAATACGTTCTTGCGGAACTTCGATACCCAAATCTCCGCGCGCCACCATCACGCCATCCGCCACTTCCAGAATCTCGTCAATGTTGTCAACACCTTCCTGATTCTCAATCTTGGCAATAATCTTGATATCGCTACCATATGTATCCAATATCTGGCGAATATCCAATACATCCTGCTTGTTTCTGACAAAAGAATGGGCAATATAATCGATATCCTTCTCGATAGCATACAATATATTGTTACGGTCTTTTTCTGTCAGCGAAGGAAGATTGATGCGAACACCCGGAACATTTACACTTTTACGGTTTCCTAAAGTAGCCTCATTCTGCACCTCACAAACCAAATATTCATCGGTTTTATCTACTACACGCAATTCCAAATCACCATCATCAATCAATATATCGCCATCCACCTGGAGGTCATGCACAAAGCCGGGGTAAGATACGGCAATACATTCACGGGTTGTCTCCTGATTAGGATTACCGACAATTTTCACGCGATCACCAATCTTATAAGGAATAGGTTCACCGCCTGTGATAGCAGTTGTACGCACTTCAGGCCCTTTTGTATCCATCAATATAGCAATGCGATTGGAAACCTCACGCACATTTCTAATCAACTTCTCGAAACCTTCACGCGAAGCATGCGCCGTGTTCATACGAACTACATTCATACCTGCCTTAAATAGGTCTCTAATAAATTCAACTTCGCAACGCTCATCTGAGATGGACGCCACGATTTTTGTCTGTTTCAACATCATAATCTTATCACCTTTTATATACGTACCTAAAAATTATTTCTTCATCAACAACGCTTCTATCGCCAACCGATAGGAAACCAGCCCGAACCCGCAAATCACTCCTACACAAGCACACGAAATCATTGATTTATGGCGAAACTCCTCGCGGGCATGCACATTCGAAATATGCACTTCAATCACTGGAGCCGTCACAGCCCGTATAGCATCCTGCAAAGCGATAGAAGTATGGGTATATGCTCCGGCATTCAACACAATACCGTCATAATCAAACCCTACCTCATGAATCTTATTTATCATCTCCCCCTCCACGTTCGACTGATAATACTCAATCTCAATATCGTGATAAGCACGTTTCAAATCTGCCAAATAGTCTTCAAATGAAACAGCCCCATAAATGGAAGGTTCACGTTTGCCTAATAAATTGATATTAGGTCCATTAATAATTTGTATTTTCATATTTAATGCTTTGTCTGAATTTTAATACCTTTGCAGGGAATTTGGGTACAAAGTTAGAAAAAAGAAATGAAAAGAACCGAGAAAACGGACAAGATATTAGCGAAATACAAGCAATATTTAAAGTTGGAGAAATCCCTATCTACCAATACGGTAGAGGCTTATCTCACAGATTTGGACAAACTAATGGCCTATCTGACCCTTGAAAACCTCCATCCATTAGAGGTAACATTAGAGCATTTGGAAACATTTTCGGCCGGATTACGCGACATAGGCATTCACCCCCGTTCACAAGCACGTATCCTGTCGGGCATCCGGTCTTTTTATCACTTTCTCGTGCTCGAAGATTATCTCGAGACCGACCCGACCGAGCTGCTTGAGTCTCCGCAAATAGGATTCAAACTGCCCGAAGTGCTCACCGTGGAAGAGATAGACCGTCTCATAGAGAGTATAGACAGAAGCACCAAAGAAGGACAACGAAACCGAGCCATCCTCGAGACACTCTACAGTTGCGGGCTTCGCGTATCCGAACTATGCAACCTGAAGTTATCCGACCTGTACTTAAATGAAAACTTCATCAAAGTGGAAGGGAAAGGGAGCAAACAACGCCTGGTTCCCATCTCGCCACGAGCTGTAAAAGAAATTAATCTATATTTCCCCGACCGCAACCAAATGAAGATTAAACCCGGCTTCGAGGATTTTCTATTCATCAGCAACTTTGGAAAAAACATCTCGCGCATCATGGTTTTCCACATTATTAAAGAATTATCCGAGCGCATCGGTCTGAAAAAGACCATCAGTCCCCATACCTTCCGCCATTCCTTTGCCACACACCTACTTGAAGGAGGAGCGAATTTACGTGCCATTCAATGTATGTTGGGACACGAAAGTATCGGGACTACAGAAATTTATACACACATTGACCGCAATATGCTACGCAGTGAAATCATTGAGCATCATCCCCGTAACATCAAATTCAGAGAGGAACATAAATAAAGTGTTCATTGCTATATCCTTTTTTAAGATATTTTGAAAAAAAAGGTCCGCTTAAAGTTAGCATATAATAGAGTTTTTTCTATCTTTGCACCCAAAGATGCATACAAAAACGCGACTTTGCACAGAAATTACATTACAAACGTTAAATAATTAAAGTAACTATGATTAAAAAGTTGTATTTGCCCCTTGTGGCTTTATTGGTCCTTGCCCTGTCATCATGCGGCAAGATGGGAGAATTGTCTTCTGACTATTTCACAACTAACCCTGAAGTGCTTGAAGCAATCGGTGGTAAAGTGCCTGTAACTATCAACGGTAAGTTCCCCGAAAAGTACATGAAGAAAAAAGCTACTGTTGAAGTAACTCCGGTATTAAGATGGAAAGGTGGCGAAGCTAAAGGTCAGCCTGCTGTATTCCAAGGTGAAAAAGTAGAAGGAAACGGACAGACTATCTCTTATAAAGTAGGTGGTAGCTATACTATGAAAGCTTCTTTCGATTATGTTCCTGAAATGGCTAACTCTGAATTATATCTTGATTTCAAAATCACAAAAGGCAAAAAGACATATACTATTCCTTCTGTGAAAATTGCAGACGGTGTAATCGCTACTTCTGAATTGCCTACTGCTGCCAGCTCAAATGCATCATACGCTAATGACGCTTTCCAGCGCATTATCAAAGACGCTCAGACTGCCAACATCATGTTCTTAATCCAACAAGCTAACTTACGCAACAGCGAATTGAATTCAGACGATATGAAAGAATTCCACAAGAAAGTTGCTGAAATCAATGCTGACACTAAGAACTACAAATTAAACAACATCGAAATCTCTGCATACGCTTCTCCTGATGGTGGTGTTGAATTGAACACCGGCTTGGCTGAAAACCGTGAGAACAACACAGAAAAATATATGCAGCGTCAGTTGAAGAAAGGCAAAATCGATGCCAACCTTGATGCTAAATATACTGCACAAGACTGGGAAGGTTTCCAAGAATTGGTTTCTAAATCAAACTTGCAGGACAAAGACTTGATCTTGCGTGTTCTTTCTATGTATCAGGATCCCGAACAAAGAGAAACTGAAATCAAGAACATCTCTTCAGTTTACAAAACTTTGGCTGACGAAATCCTGCCTCAGTTACGTCGTGCTCGTTTGACTGCCAACTATGACATCATCGGTCGCAGCGATGACGAAATCAACGAAGCATTCAACACAGATGCTAAAGTATTGAGCGTAGAAGAATTACTGTATGCTGCTACTTTGACTAACGATAATGCTCGCAAAGAAGCTATCTTCACTAAAACAACTCAGTTGTATCCTAACGACTTCCGTGCTTACAACAACTTAGGTGAATTGGCATTTGCTGCCGGTGACGCTGCTAAAGCAGAATCTTACTTCAAACAAGCTGCTTCTAAGAATGCTAACGCTCCTGAAGTAAACGCAAACCTTGGTCTTTGCGAATTGGTTAAAGGTAATGTAGCTGCTGCCGAATCTTACTTAGGCAAAGCAACCGGAGCTAACGCTGCTAACGAAGCTCTTGGTAACCTGTACATCAAACAAGGTCAGTATGACAGAGCTGTAAATGCATTTGGTGATGCTAAGACTAACAGTGCTGCTCAAGCTCAGATTTTGGCTAAAGACTACAACAAGGCAAAAGCAACTTTGTCTGCTATCAAGAATCCTGATGCAATGACTGACTACTTAATGGCTATCGTTGGTGCCCGCACTAACAATGCTTCATTGGTAAGCAGCAGCATTAAGAGTGCAATCGCTAAGGACGCTTCAATGGCTCAGAGAGCTGCAAACGACCGCGAATTCGCTAAATTTGCTGATTCTATCAAATAATCAGACTATTTAAAATAACTAAATAAACAGCCGGGATGTCCCATTTAAAGGATATCCCGGTTTTTTTATGCAAAATAACTTCCATTTATACTGCCTGTTACCTCCAAAATGAGTATTTTCGCAGAAAATAATTTGAGATGAAAAAATTATCTTTTCTTTTCCTTGCGCTTATACTCCTGCTGACCGGTTGCAGCAAGAAGAGCACTTTCACTTTAAAAGGGAATATCAGCAGCTTGTCTTCTGATACCATACTCGTTTTCTACCAGGAGCCTAACTATAAACTGGATACGATTATCGCACAAAACGGAAAGTTCAGTTACACTATCAACTCTGATACTTTCACCATCTTCTCATTGTTACTTAGCGATAAAGAAGTTCTGCCCGTGTTTGCCAACAAAGGAGAAAGCGTAACGTGGAACGGCACTCCCGGAGATATACAAATCAAAGGAAAAGGAGACAACGAAAGAATGGCATATATCCTTCAAGCCATCAAAAAAACAAAAGCAGACAGCCTTATGTTTACGGTAGACCGTCTCATTAAAGAAAGCCCTCACTCATTCGCCAATATTTATTTAATAGAACAATATTACGTGCAGGACAGTCTTCCCGACTATTCGCGGATAGATGAACTGATACAGGGGCTAAGCGGAAGCATCAAGGACACGCCTTACATGATAGACCTACAAGCCAAGCTGAAGGAAAAGAAGGAACTGAACCGACAAAGCCTACACACAATTTCCTGTACCGATAAAAACGGAAAGACCATTGGTTGGAAAGAGATGAAAGACAAGTACATCCTTCTCGATTTTTGGGCAAGCTGGGACAAAGCGAGCATGGCGGCACAAGATTCACTGGTCAACGTACAGAAGGCATTGAAAAAAGAGAAGTTCCTCATTGTCAGCCTGTCACTGGACTTGGACAAGAAAGAATGGTTGAAGGCCTGCGACAAAGACACCACCCGGTGGAAACAAGTATGTGACTTTAAAGGCTGGGACAACTCCATAGTCAAACAACAAGGCATTACCCGCCTGCCCGCCAACCTCCTGATAGCACCCAATAAACGAGTGGTCGCCAGAGACATCAGAGGAAAAGCATTAATAGATAAAGTAAAACAACTCATAGAGCAAGACAAAGAAAAAGAGAAAGCCGCAAAAGCAGCCGAAAGAGCTCGTAAAAAGAAAAAATAAAAAGAATGCTGGTAAAAGTCTATGGCGCGGCTGTACAAGGAATTGATGCAACCATTGTAACTATTGAAGTCAATAGTTCGCGCGGTATAAAATTCTTTCTTGTCGGTCTGCCGGACTCTGCCGTAAAAGAAAGCCATGAACGTATCATATCCGCCTTACAAGTAAACGGATACAAGTTTCCCACCAGTCAGATCGTCATTAACATGGCTCCGGCCGATATACGCAAAGAAGGCTCCTCATACGACCTGCCTTTGGCCATTGGTATACTGGCTGCCGCAAAAATAGTTTCCGAAGAAAAATTATCACGCTACCTCATCATAGGCGAACTAAGTCTGGACGGAAGTCTGCAACCTATCAAAGGAGCTTTATCCATCGCCATCAGTGCACGCGAACAAGGCTTTGAAGGATTCATCCTTCCCCGGCAGAATGCCCGCGAAGCGGCTGTGGTTAACCACCTGAATGTCTATGGAGTAGCAAATATAAAAGAAGTCATAGAATTCTTCAACGTTGAACGAGAGCTGAAACCCACCATAGTCAATACGCGCGAAGAATTTTATAAGAATCAGGAGAATTTCCCATACGACTTTGCAGACGTAAAAGGACAGGAAAGCGTGAAACGCGCACTCGAAGTAGCTGCCGCAGGAGGGCACAACCTGATAATGATTGGCGCACCCGGAAGCGGAAAGTCTATGATGGCCAAACGACTGCCGGGCATTCTTCCTCCTCTTTCGCTGGGCGAGAGTCTGGAAACGACCAAGATACATTCCGTTGCCGGAAAATTGGGAAAAGACTCATCTCTGATAGCCACCCGCCCCTTCAGAAGCCCCCATCACACCATCTCGCAGGTTGCAATGGTGGGCGGAGGAGCCAATCCACAACCCGGAGAAATCAGTCTCGCACATCACGGTGTCCTCTTTTTGGATGAGTTACCGGAATTCAACCGCAGTGTGCTCGAAGTGCTCAGGCAACCTTTGGAAGACCGCCACATCTCCATCTCGCGCGCCAAATACAGCCTCGACTATCCGGCAAGCTTTATGCTGGTAGCCTCTATGAACCCCTGCCCCTGTGGATACTACAACCATCCTACCAAGGCATGCGTCTGCAACCCCGGACAGGTACAACGCTACCTGAACCGCATCTCAGGACCGCTGTTAGACCGCATCGACATACAGATAGAGATCGTTCCCGTGCCATTTGAAAAGATATCGGAAAAACAGCAGGCAGAAAGCAGCGCTTCCATCCGTGAAAGAGTAATCTGTGCTAGAAAAATGCAAGAAAAAAGATTTGCCAATCATCCGGGAGTATATTGCAATGCACAAATGGAAAGCCGGTTGCTCCACCTATATGCCGAACCCGATGAACAGGGGCTCAATCTACTGCGCAATGCCATGACACGACTCAACCTGTCGGCTCGTGCCTACGACCGTATCTTAAAAGTGGCAAGAACCATTGCAGATCTCGACCACAGCGAACAAGTAACGTCCATCCATTTGGCAGAAGCCATCAGTTACAGAAATCTAGACAGGGAGAGCTGGGCAGGTTAAGTCTGCCACAGCCCTTTCATAATAGAATAGAATGGATAGTTTAGTTTTATTTCTTGGATTATTTCTTCTTCGATGAAAGTTTCACCTCAGTCTTCAGTTCATAAGCTCCCGTATACCAGCTTCCGCCTTTTTTTATTTGGGACTTTTCCATTTGATCCACCCCTAGAGTAACAGATTCAAATTCTCCCCCATTCTCCTCTCCATCCACATCATGGAAAAGCACTTCCTGACTGCCTATGCTGAAAGTATGCGCCTTGTCACTCTCGAACTCACCTTTTACATCCGTATACACAGTATCATAATCCGACACATAGTCCTTCTCACCCTTCACAAAAACAGCATCCAAGTCCTTTACCACCACCTGTACCCCTTTTATCGGCTTCCCGGTTTGGTCAAGTACTTTTCCTTTCACCTGATAATCCGCCGAGGGAGTCCCATATTCACATAACTCATTACCGGGACCATCACTATCACAAGCAGTAAAGCCCAGCAATACCAATACGCCGGATAACAGCTTACGCACCGCGATTTTCTTTTTCGTGTTCATATTTTCTAGTTTTATAATGTTTGCAACCTCTTATAATGGCAAAACAGCAAATCTCCCTTCCCGTCACGCAGATGCATGCCGTTTCCTTTGCAATAACGGAAAAACTCACAGTCGGCACACTCCCCTTTGCGCATCCACTCGCGGTCACGATAAGGCTGATATTTGTTATTCCACACCTCCATAAAGTCATCCTTATAAATATTGCCTTGATGATAGTCGGCACGGATGCTGGGACAAGCAGAAATAGCACCGTCCACCAGAACAGACCCTACCGATACCCCTGCCTGACAATGGAAGAAATGATCGCGCACATCTCCCTCATAGTTTCCGAGGAAACCTTCACAGCCATAAGCCGTCTTTATCCTTCCCTCCTTGCGCGTACGTTTGATAAACTCCATCACCCCGCGAAAATCCCTGTTCGACAATTGCAGTTCCGGATCTTTTGCCGCACGGCCGACAGGAAACACAGTGAAAAGCCGCCAGCGTTTCACTCCCAAACTCAGCAAAAATTCCTTCATCTCCTCCAGACGCATATAACTATGTTTGTTGACACAAGTCACCACATCAAACACAAATCCGGGTTCTTCCGCCATCATCTTTATTGCCTCCACCGCACGTTCAAAGCTCTGTGGATTTCCCCTCATCCAGTTATGATCTGCCGCAAATCCGTCAAGGCTGACCGTTGCCGTATGCAATCCCGATGCCAGTAAACGACGAAAACGTTCGCGCGTCATATAAAGTCCGTTGGTCACCATCCCCCATGGGAATCCTTTATCATATATAGCCTTCCCACACTCCTCCAAATCCTCTCGCATCAACGGTTCGCCGCCTGTAATAATGACAAATACCTTATGCGGATCTGTAGATGCCGCCACGCTGTCAAGCACTTTCAGAAAGTCTTCTTTCGGCATGTCAGGGTGTCCGGCTATCTTCTTGCAGTCACTTCCGCAATGCCGGCAATGCAAGTTACAGCGCAACGTACATTCCCAAAACAATTGCTTCAACGGATGTTCTTTCAGCAAATCATTATTCAGCTTCCGGGCTATTTCCAGACCGATGCGATGTCTCAGAGTTAGTGGTTCATTCTTCATTTTTCTTATCTTTCGGCAAACAAAAACATTTTCGTTTTACTTATAAAATGTCAATTTAACTAAAATACTGCATCAAAAGAAAAATATTTTACCCTTTAAATGAAATATCCCTTATTTCCTTATATTTCCTTCCACTTTCCTCCCTGCTTCTACCCCCTTTGAACATTCAACTTCCATCTTTCAACTGCCGGGAGATAAATATCAATGCTTGAAAGACAGACATATTCAACAAATAATAGTAGCTTTGCCACTAATAAATACCAAATGAGAAAAACAATACTCATATTACTATCCATACTCACCTTTTACGGATGCCGATATAATGTACCTCCATCCGTAAAAGAAGCCTTATCCACAGCCGAAGCCTACATGGAAGAAAACCCGGACAGCGCTTTACATATACTTCAAAATATCAGTCACCCCGAAAACTTGCGTAGCCAAGCCCGGGCGGATTATGCTTTGCTTTACACACAAGCCTGTGATAAGACTCATCTTCTTCCTCCGACAGATTCGTTGGTACAAACAGCCGTGAACTATTACAAAAAAGAGAAGAACAGCATCAATGCCGCCAAAAGCTATTTTTACTTAGGGCGCTTAAAGCGGAACCTCAGACAAGATACACTTGCCATCAAAATGTTACTAACAGCGTTAAAGAAGATGCCGAAGAACAACAAGAGCAAACTACTGATGCAAATCTATTTTGACTTAGGAGCGATATACAAAAAGCAGAATCTATATAATAAAGCCATGGATATGTACCGGGAATGCTATGCAGTGACCAAGGCCTTAGATGATTCTTCGCTCCTATTCTTTCCATGTCGGGAATTGGCACAGACACATTTATTAAAACATAAGAGCGACAGCGCTCTTTCTTATTACCAACAGGCATTGACCATCAGCCAAAAGTTTCAAAACAATTATTGGGAGGCCAACATACTCAATGACATCAGCAAAGTCTATTTACACGAAGGAGACACGCTGAAAGCCAACAACACCATAGACTTTGCCATAAGGAAAGACAGTTCTGCCACTAATATCAGTTTGAAAGGACAATTATTATATTATGGCAATCAGATGGATTCTGCCAGATTCTATTTGAAAAAAAGCTGCCTATCCGGCAACCTATACAGCAAAACTACCGGCTACCTCTATTTATATAAAGTAGAAAAGAAGGCCGGCAATCATTCGGCAGCCTATGCATACAATGATTCTTTCAACATATATCGTGACTCCATCATCAAGATACAGCAACATCAAAAGATTGAAGAGCTAAGCACACAATATGCTTTGGCCATACAGAGAAAGGAAATAGAGGCCGAAAACAGGAATATATATTATGTCATTACAATTTGCCTGATTGTGCTTTTGCTAGGTGCTTTTGCCGTTTGCCAATATTTAAAGAAGAGAAAAAAAGATAAAGAGCTCAAGCAAGAAAAGCTGAACTCGTTGGACCAAACACAGACCATCAGCACCTTTCTAAAAGAAAAAGTAGGCGAAGAAATCCAATTGCCCGAAACGGCAACAAAGTTCAAACAAGATATTCTCCGAAATGGCATCCGGGCATTCCGGGCATCCCAGTGGGGAAAGAATTTGGAAACAGTTGAAAAAACAATTGTACCCGGCAACTATATAAAACTGTCAGAACAGGAATCACTTTACAAGGAACTGAAATTACACTTCAATGACTTCATTGCCTGTCTCAATCAGATATACCCGGACATGTCCAAAGAAGATATCTATTTCTGTATCCTGTCTGCGCTGAAATACAAGAGCCGGACCATTGTGTACTGTATGAAAACTCCTGCAGGAGCCTTACGAACCCGCAAAAGCAGATTAAAGAAAAATATGGCGGAAGAAACCTTCCGAATCATCTTCAACAAATAAAAAGTCCCCATTTCATCGAGAAAGCTATAATTACAGCATATCAACTTGTAACGCTTTTCTCTTTTTATGTAACGGTTTCAGAGCACCAACCTATTGATTTTATTCGTATGTTTGCTATCAGGAAAAACATATAAATCAATACAATATGAAAAAGAGCTTATTATTCATTCTCTTCTGCTGCATGGGGTTTGTCGCTAAGGCACAAACCATTGAAGAAATAAAAATCCTAGACGCAAATGAGATTGTTCCCGTATGCATCTTTGATGCTCCGACAGCCTATCAAAATGGGACCACTATCAATATCCGATTAGGAGAAACAGCAACCTCCACTGTGACCGTCATTAATAAAGAGACGGGTGAGCCGGCCTATTCCATGATATATGCCGGCACTGACAACATCCTATTTGATTTAAAGGGTAAAGCGAAAGGGACGTACACTCTATTGATAAATATAGAAGGTATGAAATACACAGGAGAATTCACACTGTAACGAGTGTGTAATAAAGATATTGTTTGCAAACAAAAAGCCAAGCGATAAGGGCTGAGCATATCGCAAAGAATCAATTATACTAATACTTAGTATCATGAAAACACTTAAAGACCTTGAAAGTTTCCGCCTAGGAAAAGGACAGATGAATGCTGTGACCGGCGGATACAACTGTTATGCCACTTGGGAAGAAGGGGATGAACAGGTAATGATTGTTAAAGACGAGAAAGGTGATCCAAATGAAGCACAGAAAGTGCTGCAGAAGTCATATGCAGGTACTTCAGCAATTATAAAGTGCTACTAATCCCCTCGTTACCTGACTTGGGCAGAAAGTGAGATTATTTCATAATTCCGACCTTCCGCTCTTATACCAAGAGTTTACCCCAAAAGCCAGGAGGCACAAAGCTTTTATGGAGATGCAGCTGTAATAACATACAGCCAATCTTCCATACCAACAATCAGGAGCATTGCTATTATAACCAATGCTCCTGATTAAAACTTAATATAATAATTACTGCCATGAGACACACTTTATTTCTGATACTTATCTGGATGCCATTACTTATCTGCGCCACAGACAAGAATGTAAATATAACCATCAAACTATCTACTGAACTGTCCCAAACAGAGCAATGGATATATGCGAGCGGATATATCGGAGCAAATGAATATGCCATTCTAGACTCTGTGAAAGTGAGCAAAGGAGATATAAAGAAAAAACTGTCTTTTGACATCAGCCAGGGGATGAGTATATATATCTTATGCGCAGAGAAAGGACCCGTCAATCTATTCTTTGATATAGAGCCTAACACAAACTGTGAAATTGAAATTGATGAAAACATGGACGGAAGATATCCACACCCCATGAAAGGGAATGATATGTTCAATGAATTCCTAACATTCTATAATAAAATCCTATATACAGGAAAAAAGAGCGAAGACCAATCCCTACCCGAAGACAGCATACGATATTATAAAGCCAAACTAACAGAGGCCTATATAAAAGAGATTCACAAGACTCAATATCCTACATTGGCATGGGTATATATTTTATGGCTGCCGGGATATGCCGAAGAACGAAGTGAAGAGGAGCCTTTCAGGTCAGTGATTCAATATGCACAACAAAAGTTTCCTAATAATGGCCTTATAGAACGCCTCTCCATAACAAGTCCAGAACCGGCAACCGCAAAAAGCAAAGCCGCATCTGAACGAATCAGAGCTCTGATAAAGAAAAGATATTATGTAGAGCCGAAAGACACAACCATGGGAGCAAAGCTGCAACTCGCATTCCCGCATATCTCAAAAAAGAAAATAAACACCGACTCCATTGCAGAAGAATATGTACTGGTAGACTTTTGGGCAAGCTGGTGTGTACCGTGCCGCAAGGAAACACCTTTCCTGAAAATGGCAAAAGAAAGATATAAGGACAAACTGGCTGTATATGCAGTGACAATAGATGCCGATACACTCAAATGGGAAAAAGCCATAGAGGAGGACAGCACCCAATACTTCATCCATGTGAGAGGGGTGAATGACAGGAATGTGCCCGACAAGCAGGTCAGGGCTTTAAAGATTAAATCTATTCCACGGAACTTCTTGTTGGACAAAGAGAGACGCATCATTGCAAAAGATTTAAGAGGAGAGGAACTGCTGAATGCTTTGGAACAACTGATAAAATAACATATACTGCCATGAGACACACTTTATTTCTGATACTTATCTGGCTGCCGTTACTTATCTGCGCCACAGACAAGAATGTAAATATAACCATCAAACTATCTACTGAACTATCCCAAACAGAGCAATGGATTTATGCGAGCGGATATGTCGGAGCAAATGAATATGCCATTCTAGACTCTGTAAAAGTGAATAAGGGCGATACGCAGACAAAATTGTCTTTTGACATTTACGAAGGGATGAGTATATATATCTTATGCGCAGAGAAAGGACCCGTCAATCTCTTTTTCCATATAGAGCCTAATACAAACTGTGAAATTGAAATTGATGAAAACATGGACGGAAGATATCCACGTCCCATGAAAGGGAATGATATGCAAAATGAACTTCTTGCATTTGATAATAAAATCCTATATATAGGAAAAAAGAGCGAAGACCAATCCCTGCCCGAAGACAGCATACGATATTATAAAGCCAAACTAACAGAGGCCTATATAAAAGAGATTCACAAGACTCAATATCCTACATTGGCATGGGTATATATTTTATGGCTGCCGGGATATGCCGAAGAACGAAGTGAAGAGGAGCCTTTCAGGTCAGTGATTCAATATGCACAACAAAAGTTTCCTAATAATGGCCTTATAGAACGCCTCTCCATAACAAGTCCAGAACCGGCAACCGCAAAAAGCAAAGCCGCATCTGAACGAATCAGAGCTCTGATAAAGAAAAGATATTATGTAGAGCCGAAAGACACAACCATGGGAGCAAAGCTGCAACTCGCATTCCCGCATATCTCAAAAAAGAAAATAAACACCGACTCCATTGCAGAAGAATATGTACTGGTAGACTTTTGGGCAAGCTGGTGTGTACCGTGCCGCAAGGAAACACCTTTCCTGAAAATGGCAAAAGAAAGATATAAGGACAAACTGGCTGTATATGCAGTGACAATAGATGCCGATACACTCAAATGGGAAAAAGCCATAGAGGAGGACAGCACCCGATACTTCATCCATGTGAGAGGAGTGAGTGACAGGAATGTACCCGACAAGCAGGTCAGGGCATTAAAGATTAAATCCATCCCACGGAACTTCTTGTTGGACAAAGAGAGACGCATCATTGCAAAAGACTTAAGGGGAGAGGAGCTGCTGAATGCTTTGGAACAACTGATAAAATAACATGGCGGATATAGACTACACAATGAGCATACTGCATCGATATTTGAAAGAATTGTCGATAAAAGTAAGCTATGGACGCATCAGGAAGCTGCTTGCTACCCCGATGGGATGCTCCGTCAGGGGAATAAGTGATGCACTTGACAGCCTGCATATCACACACGAAGTATATCAACTGCCGGCCACTTATTTAAGCAAGATAGAAGCGCCTTTCCTTGCATTGATGCACAACGGAAGATATTGCCTTGTAAAAAGCATACAAGAAGAAAAAACAATCTTACTATCCGACAAGGGGAAAGAAGAAAACCTCCCGACAAAACAGTTCATCGCTGCATGGAAAGGAGTCGTCCTGATAATAGACGAAACGCAGGCATCTTATCACGAACCGTATTATCAATTAAAACAAATATTGTATCTTGCGAAGAAATATAGATGCCTGTCGACCATCGGATTAGCAGGTATTATCTATCTGCTGGCCAGCCCCCGGCAAACAGGAGACCTACTTTTCAACACACTGACATGGATAGGCCTTGCCGTGTCCATCCTCATCATTTACAAAGAATCCTACAACAAAGACTTCTTGCAGCGTTTCTGCAAAATAGGCAATATCGTGGACTGTAACGAGATATTGCACTCCAAAGCCGCCAGCATCAATGGAATCATCACATTGGGAGAAATGGCCTTATTATATTACTCAACATTGTTCCTTTCTACGGCATTCCATATCCCCCTCTATTACAGCATCTGGACTTGGGCCACCTGCATTTCCATTGCATTCACCTTGTGGTCCGTCGGTTATCAGGTGATAATAGCTCGCAAACTGTGCATGTTCTGCCTGTCCATCGATATCATAATATGGTTACAGGCTCTTGTCCTGTTCTCCACTGATATGGCTGCCTGGCATTTAAACATATCATCCATCTTTGCTTTTATATTAATAGGCACACTTTGCTGCACCGCATGGTATGCGCTGAAAGAACTGCTGGACTCGGTGCGGGAAGTAGCAAAGTTGAAAGACAAAAGAGTACTTTTGCTGTCATATCCCACCCTTTTCGATACACTGCTGCAAATGGGGCATGCAGTTCCCAACGCGGAAAAGGACATGACAATTCAAAGAGAAGCACAAGGCGGCAAGCTCATACAAATTATTATAAACCCACATTGCAAACATTGTGCAAACGAGCATCAAGAATGGATGAAACCGGAAAATGCATCCATAAGGATTCTTTTCTCAATTGCTCCGCAAGATACCGTAGGCAAAGACATCGCACTGGCAATCATAACCTGCTATCTTGAACACGGATTCCAAAAGGCCATGCACCTACTGAACGAATGGTTTGAAAAGCAAAACAGTAAGTTTATAGCATACTACAAACCTATAAGACAGGCCGAACAAATGTTGGAAGCACAACAAGCTTATTGCCAACAGATTCACTTGAAACACACGCCTTTTATCACAGTCAATGAGAGGGAGATGCCTCAAGTGTACGACATAGAAGATGTACAGTATGTGTAATAAAGATATTGTCGGCAAGCATACAATAAATACAATATTATGAAGCTTAAACTTTTCTCTCTCCTCGCTTTGTGTATGTCACTATTCACAAACTTGCATGCCCAACCACCGGATACCTACGGTCACGATATTCCTGTACAAAGGAACAACAACCGACTATAAAATTGCGCAGATTGATTCCTTTGCTTTTGTCCGTTGCAACTTCGCATTGGAAGGAGGAAGTAATCCCCCTGTTCCCAAATGATTCGCCGAGCATCCATATAGATAATGATTCGTAAATAACGTTTGGAGGGACCAATCAGGCCGGACTGCAATATATACATGATAATTTCTCCGGCATTCCACTGTTTGAGCAATATACCCTGCCGATAAATAGAAAGTTTCGGGAATATATAAGCCAAGAAAAGACATTGGAATCTGTTATTGCGGAAATCAACAATACCCTCATTGAGCCACACATCAAGAGTCTGGACAGTATTGCCATAAGATACCATATCGACAGCATATTCAACAAAACGACGGCAATCAATCCCGAACTAATCAAATTCTCTTTAGCCGGCCCTTACATACACACATATATTCGCTATCATGGCGACAAAAAGAAAATGGAGACGCACGACAAAGCGATCTTCGGCCCATACATCGATAATTTTTGTGCCCCCGAAAGCCTGCAACCTTACCTGCTGGGGAGTGCAGCCATCTGTCAAATCGTATTCAACACCGGAGAAATGAATATCTATAAAGTAAAAGATTATTTAAACGAGAAAAATGCGTTGGAGAATACATTTTAAGTTCTTCGTCACTTTTGGCCGGTTTATGTTCTAATGCCCCAGACACACCTTCAAAAAGACGAGGACATCTTCTAAAAAGAGCAAGAGCTTTCTCAAAAAAATAACGACCTTTTAAAAAAAGAAAAGGAGCTTTTTTAAAAAGACAACGAACTTTTTTAAAAACATCTTGATCTTTTTGCCGCTAACGAAATTTTGTCAACCGTTATATTTCGTGGAAATACAAACCCTTTAAACATCCTTTTATGAGGTAAACACCAGAAACGCTCTACTTTATATTCATTCGGAACAGCCTGACACAATGACATATATACGTATAGGCTCATGCGTACGTACGTGTAGCCTGATGCGTACGTACCTGTGGCCCGATGCGTACGTACGTGTAGCCCGATGCGTACGTACACATTTTGAGGTTTTCAAAAATGCCGGCATGATTTTCATGTGGGGGCAAAAGGATCATCCCCTCATTAGGCCGGTCATACCTTCTTTTCCCTTCATCCTTACATTTTAACCAAAACATTCAGATAATCAATCTATTAAAAATGACAGGACATCCCCTCATCCTCGTTTCAGCTGTACTCTTCAACTCCCTTCAAAATCTACCTTCAGCATTTGTCTCACAGGAAGAAGTTTTACGAATGAAAGGAGGCTGAAAGGGTGGTGACAAGATGCCCATTCACTACCGGATCCCCCATCAACAGGGCGTTTCAACCGCTAATGAAAGGAGAAAAGAAAAAGCGGATTTCCGCTTGTAGCACAAAAAAAACAGTTGTTTTTTTGTGGATTCACTCATTATATGATAAGGCATTGTAGCCAGTTCGAATATTAGCTTGGTGTGACTGCCACATATCAACGGTAAAACCGGAAAGAATAAACAATAAAATCAAAACGATGAAAAGGAAAGTTACGGATATCCCGAAATCCCCGGACATCCCAACCAAAAATACAGAAAGAAATAGCCTCATATTCCATTTACTTCACTAAAAATCATTACCTTTGCACCTTACTATCAGAAATAACAAAAAGCACATACATAATATGGAAAAGAAATTCAAAAGAACCACCGTCACCTCGGCACTGCCTTATGCCAACGGTCCGGTGCACATTGGCCATTTGGCAGGTGTATATGTTCCTGCAGATATCTATGTACGCTATCTTCGCCTGAAAAAAGAAGACGTACTGTTCATCGGAGGTTCAGATGAACATGGGGTGCCCATCACCATCCGTGCCAAAAAAGAAGGAATTACCCCTCAGGATGTGGTCGACCGCTATCATACACTGATTAAAGACTCTTTTAAAGAATTCGGAATTTCTTTCGATGTTTACTCCCGTACTTCATCAAAGACACATCACGAACTGGCTTCCGAGTTTTTCAAAACGCTGTATGACAAAGGAGAATTCATCGAAAAGACATCTGAACAATATTATGATGAAGAGGCTCACCAGTTTCTGGCCGACCGATATATCACAGGTGAATGTCCCCATTGTCACGCAGAAGGTGCATACGGTGACCAATGCGAAAAGTGTGGTACTTCATTATCACCTACCGATTTGATTAATCCGAAAAGTGCCATCAGTGGCAGTAAGCCCGTGATGCGTGAAACCAAACATTGGTATTTGCCGTTGGACAAGCACGAAGGCTGGTTGCGCAAATGGATTCTGGAAGACCACAAAGAATGGCGTCCCAACGTGTACGGACAGTGCAAGAGCTGGCTGGACATGGGCTTGCAGCCGCGTGCCGTAAGCCGTGACCTGGATTGGGGTATCCCCGTTCCCGTGGAAGGAGCGGAAGGGAAAGTGCTTTATGTATGGTTTGACGCTCCTATCGGGTACATTTCAAATACCAAAGAATTACTGCCCGACAGTTGGGAAACATGGTGGAAAGACCCCGAAACACGTCTGATTCATTTCATCGGAAAAGACAATATCGTGTTCCATTGCATCGTATTTCCGGCTATGCTGAAAGCGGAAGGCAGTTACATTTTGCCCGATAATGTGCCAAGCAACGAATTCCTGAACTTGGAAGGAGATAAGATTTCCACATCCCGCAATTGGGCTGTATGGCTGCACGAATATTTACAGGACTTCCCCGGAAAGCAGGATGTGCTTCGCTATGTACTGACTGCCAATGCTCCCGAAACGAAGGACAATGACTTCACATGGAAAGACTTTCAGGCACGCAACAACAATGAGTTGGTAGCCGTGTACGGCAACTTTGTGAACCGTGCTTTGGTGCTGACTCAGAAATACTTTAACGGATGCGTTCCCGCCTGCGGAGAGTTGACAGAATATGACAAGGATACACTGAAGGAATTTGCAGATGTAAAAGCAGAAGTAGAAAAACTGCTGAATGTCTTCAAGTTCCGCGATGCTCAGAAAGAAGCAATGAATCTGGCACGTATCGGTAACAAATATCTGGCAGACACCGAACCGTGGAAACTTGCCAAGACCGATATGCCGCGCGTGGCCACTATCCTGAATATAGCATTGCAACTGGTAGCTAATCTGGCCATTGCATTCGAACCGTTCCTGCCGTTCAGCAGCGAAAAACTTCGTAAGATGTTGAATATGGATACCTTTGAATGGGAGCAGTTGGGACGTACCGACCTGTTGGCAGAAGGTCATCAACTGAATAAGGCTGAATTGCTGTTCGAGAAGATAGAAGACGAAACAATCCAGGCACAGGTAGACAAATTGTTGGCTACTAAAAAAGAGAATGAGGCTGCAAGCTATAAGGCTAATCCTATCAAACCGACTATTTCTTTTGAAGAGTTCGAGAAGTTGGATATCCGTGTAGGAACCGTACTGGAATGTGAAACAGTTCCCAAGATGAAGAAACTGCTGAAGTTCAAGATTGCCGACGGACTGGAGAACCGTACCATTGTCAGCGGTATCGCCCAGCACTACACCCCGGAAGAACTGGTAGGAAAACAAGTGTTGTTCATAGCAAACCTGACTCCCCGCCAATTCAAAAACGGCTTGGTAAGCGAAGGCATGATTCTAAGCGCCGAGAACTTTGACGGTTCACTGGCCGTTACCTCTCTATTAAAAGAGGTAAAACCGGGAAGTGAAGTTAAATAATCATTATAAGAAGAGATACTCTTCGTGAGGGTGTGTCAAAATGATAGGCTGATTACTTTTGGCACATCCTCATTGGTTTTCATCAGCATTGTCTTCAGACAAAGAAGCTGAAGAAGCATACCATAGGCAAAACGATAAGAACAGATTATGACAGAGCAATCTTTGAAAGACAAGACCGCAAAAGGACTTTTTTGGGGAGGACTGAGCAACGGCATGCAGCAGTTGCTCAATCTTATTTTCGGGATTGCATTAGCCCGTATCCTTGATGCCGAAGACTATGGTATGATAGGGATGCTCAGCATATTCTCACTGATTGCTTCCACCCTGCAGGAAAGCGGATTTACCGCCGCACTTGCCAATAAGAAAAATATCAGCCATGAAGACTACAATGCAGTCTTTTGGTTCAGTTTGTTTACAAGTGGGCTGCTTTACATATTATTATTTTTCTTATCCCCATACATTGCAGAGTTTTACCATACTCCGGCATTGATACCATTGGCACGGTATACTTTCCTTGGCTTTTTTATAGCCAGTCTCGGCATAGCACACAATGCCTATTTATTCCGTAATCTTAAAGTAAAACAGAAAGCTTTTATCCAACTGACCGGTCTGATACTGTCAAACATAACAGGAGTCACATTGGCTCTTTGCGGAATGGCATATTGGGGAATAGCAACACAAGGGTTGGTGTACGTGACCAGCAATACCATTCTGTTTTGGCGCTATTCCGGCTGGAAACCAACGCTACATATTTCTTTCAAGCCACTGAAAAGCATGATCAACTTCAGTTGTAAGATATTAATAACCAATATATTCTCGAATATAAACAACAACATGCTGACTGTCATATTAGGTCGTTTTTACAGTCAAGAGGAAGTGGGGTATTTCAATCAAGCCAATAAATGGACATCCATGGGATATTCTACCATACTAGGTACGATAAACGGAATAGCCCAACCTGTATTGCGCAATGTGTCGGAAGATACAGAACGCCAATGCCGCGTGTTTCGCAAGATGCTCCGCTTTACAGCTTTTATATCATTCCCCGCTTTGTTCGGTCTTTCACTCATCGCTCCCGAACTCATCACAATAACCATTACAGACAAATGGAACGAAAGTGCAATCATCATGCAGATTCTTTGTATCGGAAGTGCTTTTCTTCCCATTCAGAATCTTTATTCCAACCTTGTAATCAGTAAGGGAAAATCGGATATCTTCATGTGGAATACCATTTTCCTGGGAATCATACAAATTGCAACTGCCCTGCTATGCTACCCTTATGGCATCCGAACGATGATTTTTGCCTATATCAGCATCAATATCAGTTGGCTGTTCGTGTGGCATTACTTTATATGGAAAGAGATACACCTCACTTTATGGGATGCACTAAAAGATGTCGTTCCTTTCGGAGTTATTGCAGTAAGCTGCATGGGTGCTGCCTACTTTCTCACCCGATCTATCGATAACCTCTATCTAATCTTAACAGCCAAAATTGCCATTGCAGCCGGACTATACATTATAATCATGCAATTGAGCAAGTCTGCAACTTTTAAAGAAGTCATAAACTATCTGTCAAAAAAGAAATAATATTTGACTTTCTGATAAAATCTCCTTTACTTTGTAGCAAAATAGCATTTCAACAAAGAAAAGATATGGAAACAATACCTATATTCTTTACATTCGACCGTTATTATGTACTTGCAGCCTGTGTTGCTTTCCATTCTTTGTTGACTAATGCCGCACCCGAATATCAGTATCAGCTCTACGTAGTACATACCGACCTCCAGCCACATCATATACAACGAATAAAAAAAGTTGTCTCTCACTTCCATAATGCCAATATACAGTTTAAAAATGCTTCCCATTATGACACGGCATGGGATAAATTGCGTAATAAGTCGCATTTTTCAAAAGAGATATTCTATAAACTGACAGCTGCGGAAATGTTTCCTCAGTATGAGCGAATTCTCTTTTCTGATGTAGATGTACTCTTTACAGCCGATATATCTTCTTCCTTCTTTCTTTATCCGAATGAGAAATTTTATTATGCCGGCACACGTCCTATTCAGGAAAATACAAACTTGCCGCGTTATGCTAAAGAATTTACACAGGAAGAAATCCGGTTGATATCTGATTATGAAATATCGGCCGGCTATATGCTTATAAACCTGAAATGCATACGTGAGAACAACAAGCAAATAGAACTGACACAGTTTTTCCATAACAATTTAAACCGCCTGATACTGCCTGAACAAGACTGCATTGCATTATGCTGTGCTCCATATCTTCGTTTCATGCCTTACAAATATGTAGTTTGTGCGTTTCAATTCCATGAAGACCCGCAAAGGGTGAAATTCAACCCCAATAATGCCTCCTTTCAAGACAAACAAGTTGCCATAAAAGCTTACAACGAGATGCGTGAACAAGTGGTACAATTGCATTACCCGGGAAGAGAAAAGCCATGGAACTCACCTTTCGTATACAAATACAAAGAATGGCTGACCGGTTGTCACCAAGCCAACCAACTTGGTTACTATCTGCTCATGCAGCCCTTATTCTTTACACAAAGACTGAAAAAATACAGCTTATCCCGCTTTATCAGAAAAATAAAAAAGAAATACCATGGTTAATATTCTGCATCGTATTCCGCTCATACGCCATTATGCACGGAAATGGGAGTTTGCCTGTTTTCAGAAAAAATGGCGAAAGCAAAACCGCCATAATCGCACTGTTGCCATGAACCGTTTTCCCATAAAATCTGTGCAAGTAGGAAAAGACACGTATGGCGAACTGCATATTTTAAGTTATTTGCCCGAAACAGAATTCCTGCAAATAGGAAATTATGTGTCCATTGCTCCCGATGTTCACTTCATTTTGAGTGGAAACCATCAGACAGAAACGCTTTTCACTTACCCTATTCAATCATTGTTAACCAATGGACACTGTCCGAAAGACAGTGTGAGCAAAGGGGCCGTTATAATAGAAGATGAAGTTTGGATTGGTTATGGCGCCCTCATCTTATCGGGAGTAACCATCGGGAAAGGAAGCATTATAGCCGCCGGTTCAGTAGTCACCCGTGATGTGCCTCCTTATGCCATTGTAGGAGGAAATCCGGCCAGAATAATCCGCTATCGTTTACCCCGGGAAGTGATAGAGCTTGTAAAAGATACATATCTGAAAGATATTTCACACGATATATTAAAAAAGAACTTGAAACAACTGTATACTCCTCTGCACACTCCGGCCGAGGCGAGTCAACTGATAGAACTAATTAAAAATGGAAAAGAATAAATATAAAGTACGGGTCATTGCATTTTACCTGCCACAGTTCCATCCTACCCCCGAGAACGATAAATGGTGGGGGAAAGGATTTACGGAATGGACCAATGTGGGCAAAGCCAAACCTTTGTTTAAAGGGCATTACCAACCCAAGGTTCCGGCCGACTTAGGATATTATGATTTGAGAGTTCCCGAAACCCGCCGTGAGCAAGCAGAATTAGCACGTCAATATGGAATAGAAGGCTTCTGCTATTGGCATTACTGGTTCGGTAACGGCAGACAATTATTACAACGTCCGTTTCAAGAAGTTTTGGCTTCGGGAGAGCCTGATTTCCCCTTTTGCCTGGCATGGGCCAACCATAGCTGGGAAGATAAACAGTTTAACAAAGAGGGAGGGAACAAAATGTTAATGGAGCAATTATATCCGGGTGACGAAGATTATATCGCCCATTTCAATGCTGTTCTCCCGGCATTCAAAGATCCGCGCTATATCCGTGTAAACGGTGAGCCACTGTTTATGATTTATGCTCCCATGAAAGTGCCTGATATAGCACATTTTATCGAACTTTGGCAAAAACTGGCCGAGCCTCATGGTTTCCGCATTCATTTTGTGGGGCATACCAGTAAAACAGAGGAATTGCCTTTATTCCGCCAATGGGGGTTTAACGCCACCAATCTGGTACGTCTGTTTGATGTGTTCCAAAAGAACTATAGCCTCTTAGGACGTATCAAAACCAAATTCCAGCGCATCACCTTCCATCAGGGACAAAGAATAGACTATGAAAGAGCTGCCCGATACTTTTCAGGACCGGAAGACCAAAACACAGACTGTTACCCTACACTGATTCCCAACTGGGACCATTCTCCCCGTTCGGGACGATCCGGACATATATTAATCAATTCCACGCCGAAAAAGTTTGAGGAACATGCGGAAAGAACTTTCCGTAATGTCATACACAAACCGAAGGAAGAACGCATTGTCTTTCTGAAATCTTGGAATGAATGGGCAGAAGGAAACTACATGGAACCGGATTTAAAGTTCGGAAGAGGCTATCTGGAAGCTCTATTAAAAGCTATTAACAACGTTTTTAACTGACAGAATCATGAATAAACTCAAAATAGCATTAGTTAAGCAAGAGGTCTATCAAGATCTGTACGTTTGCCCTGTTACAGAAAAAGATCCGGGTCAAATTTTGTTCTCATCTATGGGACGTGTAGGTCCCATAGCACTAATGAGCGACCTGAATGCGGATTTCTATATTGTAAAAGAAGAGTCCAATAAAGAAACTCGGATTTATCAGAAAGTCATCCCACATATAGCTCCTTATTTGCATTTGCTTAAAACCGAAACGCTGGATAAAATACCCGGGCAAGAATTTAAAAGTCCGGGAAGTCCGTACCCGAACGGGAAATATGCTGTCAGCTGCTATACTATAGACTGGGGACAATACGATATTGTTATTTCCATCAATATAAGTCTTCCCACACAATTGATATTGAAATATCCACAAACGCTTTTCGCTTATATGATAGGCGAGGCTAATATGGCTACCGGAAAAGCCAGGTTTGGATACGATGCCACTCTCAACCAAATGGCAAGGGGCAGAATATCGCATAAATGTGGCGCTATAGATTTTCCCTATACCTTTGTTGCAAAAGATACTTTAGAGAAAATTATGCAACAATACTTAGGCAGACCTTCTGCAAGAAAAGGTATCTTTATGGAAATCAATTCAACTACAGAACGACCGGTAACACGCATACCCGACCATTTTCAACCGCTGGCGGATGCCGGATATGAAATTATCCTGCATCAACAGAAAATAGCAGATAACCTGAAAAACATTTATGACGCCAAATATTTTGTCAAAATGGGAGGTCGGAGTATCCGAGGAAACTCCGTAGCCGAAGCCGTATCACTTGGCACACTCGCTATCATGAACCGTGATGAGGTAATTCACCACGAGCTGATTATTGATGAATGCAATGTGAAAACCATGGATGAAATGATATCACTCATCAACCGACTAGAAAATGACCCCGAATTATATCGGACTTTACAGCAGAAGCAACGTCAGGTACTGCACACTTACTTTTTTGACGCACCACTTCAATCACTCATCAACTGCCTAAAAGAAAAACGAGGATTATCCAAACCAAGGACTTATAGCCGATGGAACAGATTATTTGATAACTTATATTTCCTAAAACTCAGATAATATGATGTTAGCCCCCATTCTTCTATTTGTATATAACCGTCCTGCACATGCAAAACGTGCAATAGAAGCACTGTTGCACAATACTTTGGCTGCCGAAAGCGAGCTGTTTATTTACTCGGATGCGGCCCGTAGCCCCGAAGATTGCAAATCGGTAAACGAAGTGCGCAGTTTTATCCACTCCGTCAATGGATTTAAAAAGGTACACATCATAGAACGTGAAAAGAACTATGGTTTGGCACGAAGTATTATTGACGGAGTTACCACACAAGTCAATGCATACGGACGCACCATTGTATTGGAAGATGATCTGGTAACCGCCCCTTACTTCCTGCAATTTATGAACAGCGCACTGGAAATGTATAAAGACGAGCCCCGGATAGGACATATACAAGCTTGCGACTTTACTCAGGACCCATCGTTACCGGATACTTTTCTTATTAAATGGACCGGAAGCTGGGGCTGGGCAACCTGGGATCGCGCTTGGAAATATTTCAATCCTGACGGTAAAGCACTCTTAAATGAGCTGGAAAAACGAAAGTTAACCTATACCTTTGATTTCAATGGTAAATATGGTTATACCCGTATGCTTCGCCGGCAAACGGAAGGCAAAAATAATTCATGGGCTATTCGCTGGAATGCATCTTTATTTCTAAAAGACATTCTATCGTTAAATGTAGGCAAATCACTGATACAGAACAACGGATTTGACGGAAGCGGAACAAATTGTGGGGGAGGAAATCTTTACGCTTCCAATTTATATATGAAAGAATTGCCTCTCGTTCCCATCACTCCGGTCGTTGAGAATTTACAGGCACGCCAGGCCTATGTCAACTATTATGCACGGACCAACTCATTTATGGCCAAAGCCATCCGGCGTATCAAACGAACTTTAAAAGGAGATTTCGGAGCATAAAAAGGCAAAAAGATACCAAACATTTCTTCTAAAAAACGTACCTTTGCATAAACGTTAATGCACATGAGAGTACTTATCATCAATACGTCTGAGCGAATAGGAGGAGCCGCCATTGCAGCCCACCGCCTGATGGAAGCCCTGAAGAACAATGGTATAAAAGCCAAGATGCTTGTCCGCGACAAGCAGACTGACCAAATCAGTGTGGTGCAACTGAAAAAATCGTGGTGGAAAGTATGGCAATTCATCTGGGAGCGCATCGTCATCTGGAAAGCAAACCGATTTAAAAAACATAATCTTTTTGCTGTCGACATTGCCAACACGGGTACAAACATTTCCGCACTCCCCGAGTTCAATCAGGCAGATGTGATTCATCTGCATTGGATTAACCAAGGTATGCTCTCACTGACAGATATACGCCGCATCATCGAGTCGGGAAAGCCCATCGTATGGACCATGCACGATATGTGGCCTTTTACAGGCATTTGCCATTACGCAAGTGATTGTGATAAATATACCAAAGAATGCCATTACTGCCCTTTGTTATTCAAAGGAGGAAAGAAAGACCTTTCCTATCGCACTTTCGAGAAAAAAAGAAAGCTTTTTGACGGGGCAAACATCACATTCGTGGCATGCAGCCGTTGGCTGGAAGGAATGGCCAAACAAAGTGAACTGCTGAAAGGACAGACCATTACCAATATTCCCAATGCCATCAACACCAACCTGTTCAAACCGCGCAACAAGAAACAGGCACGGGAGAAATGCCATCTGCCGCAAGACAAGAAATTATTGCTCTTCGGCTCGGTAAAAATCACAGATAAGCGAAAAGGCATTGACTATTTGGTGGAAGCATGTAAAATTCTAGCCTCACAAGACCCCGGATTAAGTAAACAATTGGGGGTCGTGGTGTTTGGCAAACAAGCCGAGCAGTATGCCTCCTTATTCCCTTTCCCTATTTACCCGATGAACTATGTGAGCAACGAAAAGGAACTGGTGGATATCTACAATGCTGTCGACCTATATGTCACTCCCTCCTTGCAGGACAATCTTCCCAACACCATTGTAGAAGCGATGGCATGTGGCATTCCCTGCGTAGGTTTCAATGTAGGAGGCATTCCCCAAATGATAGACCATCTGCACAATGGATACGTGGCCGAATATCAATCGGCTAAAGACCTCGCCAATGGCATCCGGTGGACATTGACCGAAGGCGAATACGATAACCTGAGTGAAGAAGCTTGCCGGAAAGCACTCTCCAGTTATTCCGAAAGTATTATCTCAATGAGATATATCGATATCTATAATAAGATTACAGGAAGCCATGCATAATATTCATCCTCATCCCAAGTTCTCCATCATCACCGTGACCTATAATGCGGAGAAAGTGCTGGAAGACACGATACAAAGCATTGTTACCCAATCTTATAAGAACGTGGAATATATCATTGTAGACGGAGGTTCCACCGATGGCACGTTGAGCATTGTCAACAAATACAAAGAGCACATACATACCATTGTCAGCGAACCCGACAAAGGCTTGTATGATGCCATGAATAAAGGCATCAAACTGGCAACAGGAGATTACCTTTGTTTTCTGAATGCAGGAGACGGACTTCATGAAGATGATACACTTTTACGAATCGTTCATTCCCTGACCGGAACAATACTGCCGAATGTGATTTATGGCGAAACGGACATAGTAGACGATGAAGGACATTTCCTTTACAAGCGACGTCTTTCTGCTCCCGAAACACTTCACTGGAAGAGTTTCAAAAAAGGAATGTTGGTCTGCCATCAAGCCTTCTTTGCACGCAGAGAGCTGGCCTTAGAAGAACCATACGATTTACAATACCGCTTTTCGGCAGACTTTGATTGGTGCATCCGTATCATGAAGAAGGCGAAAGTATTGCATAATACACATCTCACCCTCATTGATTATCTGAACGAAGGAATGACCACCCGAAACCATAAAGCCTCACTGAAAGAGCGTTTCCACATCATGGCGAAGCATTACGGATTGGTCAGCACCGTGTTGCATCATGCTTGGTTTGCAGTGCGTCTGGCTTATAAATGAAAGCCATTGCCCCGGTTAATATAATAAGAGAATGATGATGAGCATCATAAAGCTTTTCCAAAACAAGGTGAGTTCCGCAACTCCCCTTTGACAAGTTTCCTCCTGCCCATTCTTTATCCCTTCTTTCCCCAAAGAGCTTTTCCCTGTAACACCAGCAACAGCAGCACCGCCATTGCCAGCAATCCCAGTGCAACAAAAGCAATTGTTTCCGTCGTATGCAATGACTTCGGATCGAACTTAAACTCAACCGTATGTTTTCCTGCCGGCACATTCATAGCACGTAAAATATAGTCTGCCCTGCCGTGAGGAGCCTCAACTCCGTCGATATAAGCCTGCCAACCCGGATAATAGATTTCGGAGAAAACAACAACTCCACCCTTCTCCGAGCTTACCTCATATTTCAAGTCATTCGGTTCGTATGCCACCAGCTTAACGAAACGCAACGAATCAGACACCGCCACCGGCTTTACCTGCTCGGCAAACTTCTTGTCAACTACTGCCACCTTCGCAGGCATCACTTTATGTAAAGATTCTATTTCCTCGTTCGCATTATTCACATACTGCACTTTGTCCACAAACCATGCATTACCTAAAGTATAAGGATTTTGTATAGGCATAGTCTTTCCACCCTGTAGGGGAAAAATAAAATAACGAGTATTCAGCATATTCAATACCGGAAACGCAGACGCATCTACTTTCGCCATATCGCCGCCGGCTTCAGACACAGCCTTGAACAAATTACTCATTTCCGGACTGATATGTTCCTCTATCATTTCCTGATAACGGCGCAATTTAGCGGCATGATAACCACCTATGCTCTTATGCCAATAAGAAGTATTATTCTCGTTAAATGTATTCGAAGCCCAGTTCAGTACCCTATAATCCAATGTCTTATCCTCCAAAATAGCCTTATCCGTTTCCGTCGGCCGGAAGCTTTCCGTTCGAACCGTTTGAGGTACAAACTGTGCATCATACAGATAGCGTTTGTTTACATTCCACATTTCCACCAGGCAGAGCAACAACAATACACCAATAGTCAACTCTGATTTCAGCTTACCCATGCCATAAAGCCACAGCAGCACAGCCCCAATTGATACCACAAAGAAACTACGCCAGGCATCCGAAGTGAAAATACTTACGCGAACCTCTTCCAAATTGGCTATCAGTGGTGCCAACTGGTCAGCCGGAATACTCTGCAAAGCCTGCATTTCCATGCTCGACACATAAGAAGGAAAGAAAAATCGTGGAGCCAGTGCAAACAGCAAAGCAATACCGCCTGTCAATCCAAAACTGATATAAAACGCCTTTGCCTGTTCTTTCATGATTTGCGGACGTGCAATAATCTGCTTCAATGCCAACATTGCCAACAACGGAATTGTAAACTCGGCAATAACCAATATAGAAGATACCGCACGAAACTTATCGTACATCGGAATATAATCAAGGAAGAAATCCGTAAATCCCATAAAATTCTTTCCCCAAGAAAGCAATACAGACAATACAGTAGCAGCCAAAAGCGCCCATTTCATCGGTCCTTTTACAACAAATAACCCTAAAATGAACAGAAACATTACAAATGCCCCGACATACACCGGACCTGACGTTCCGGGCTGCTCACCCCAATACTGACCAAGCTGATTGTAAATACTTCCATACATCGGATTGGCCTTTTCCATCGCCTTCTCATTGGCAGCAAGAGGCACCGATGCTCCACCTTTCACATTAGGCACCAATAAAGAAAAGGTCTCACCGATGCCGTAACTCCATTGCGTAATATAATCGCGCTCCAATCCACCCTTTGTCTGATTATGCGTATCCGGTTTCACCAATTCGCTCTTTCCACGCATGGTTTCCTTACTATATTCATACGTGTGATAAAGATTTGACAAATTGATACATACCCCCAATACACCTGCTACTACCAATACACCTGTTGCCTTAAAAAAACGGGGTAGTTCTTTCTTCTGATAAGCAGATACCCCGAAAGCCACTGCCATAAACAACATCACAAACAAAAAATAATAGCTCATCTGCACGTGGTTCGATACAATTTGCAAAGCTACAAATATGGCCGTCAGTAATCCACCAAACAAGTATTTTCCTCTGTAAACCAACACCATACCGGCTATGGTAGGCGGAATATAAGCCAACGTTACAAATTTCCAGATATGACCTGCCGCAATAATAATAAAGAAATAGGACGAAAAAGCCCATATAATCGCTCCCAATGAAGCAAGCCACACCGAGAAATCAAACGCACGCATCAGAATATAGAAACCCAGCAGCATCACAAACACATACCACACATAAGAAGGCAAATATAAATGATACAAATTTTCCATCCCTTTCAACATATCCGTAGAATTGTAGCTGGGAGCCATCTGATAAGTAGGCATACCTCCAAAAATCGAATTCGTCCAGCGTGTACGCTCTCCTGTACGTTCCAAGTACTCTTTCGATTCCTCACCGGCACCGATTCCCGCCACAGCATCATGCTGAGACAGAACACGTCCCTCGGTCACAGCCGGGAAAAAGTAAACAAACGAGATGACGGCAAATAAGATAATCACTACTATATCAGGTAGTATTCTTTTAAATAAGTTCATAAGTATATCTGTTTATTAACGCTGCAAAGATACGATATACTCTGATAAATTACGTACATTTGCACCTGAAATAAAGTTGAATTATGAAAATAGGAATTATAACTGCGATGAGTTCCGAGCAGAAACAAGTGGAACAACTGCTCGCCAACAAGAAAGAATATGTCGAAGGACCGTTCCAGTATACGGAAGGAACGATTCAAAACAACACGGTCATCCTGATGAAATGCGGTATCGGAAAAGTAAATGCCGCCGCCGGCACGGTGGAGCTAATCCGCAACTTTCACCCCGATTGCATTATCAGCACCGGTGTGGCGGGAGGCATAGACAGTGGTTTGAAAGTAATGGATGTAGTTGCCGGCAGCCAAATCGTCTACCATGATGTATGGTGTGGAGAAGGAAATGCCTACGGTCAAATCCAAGGACTGCCTGCCCTGTTCGAAGGCAACGACACATTGTTCAACTGCGCCATGTCATTAGACACAGAAACAGCCATCCACGGCGGACTCATCTGTAGCGGAGACAAATTTATCACCGACCGCCAAGAGCTCAACTCCATCAAGACAGCTTTCCCCGCAGGACTGGCCGTCGACATGGAATCAGGAGCTATCGCCCAAATTTGTCATATATATAAGGTACCGTTCCTCAGTTTCCGCATTATCAGCGACACTCCGGGTGCCGACAATCATTGGGAACAATACACCAACTTCTGGAGCACCATTGCCGACCGTTCATTCGAGGTAACCCGCATTTTCCTCCATTCATTACCAGCAAATTTATAATAAAAACAGAAATATGAAAACAATACCCAGTTTTACCATCGACCACATCCGTCTTTTGCGCGGTATTTATGTCTCAAGAAAAGACCAAGTAGGAGGCGACACCGTAACGACTTTCGACATCCGAATGAAAGAGCCCAACCGCGAACCAGCCTTGGGTCAGGGAGCATTGCACACCATCGAACACCTGGCCGCCACCTTCCTGCGTAACCATCCTGTATGGGGTGACAAAATTGTCTATTGGGGACCGATGGGTTGTCTCACTGGCAATTATTTACTGATGAAAGGTGACTTGGAATCAAAAGACATTGTAGAATTGATGCAAGAAACCTTCCGCTTCGTTGCCGAATTTGAAGGTGAAGTGCCGGGTACCACCCCTAAAGACTGCGGTAACTGTCTGCTCCACGACCTGCCTATGGCCAAATGGGAATCTGCACGCTACCTGCATGAAGTACTCGAAAAAATGACTGATAAAAACCTGTATTATCCTCAAAAAGCATAGCATTTCCCGGCTTCACACACATTCTCATAAACAAGGGACAGCATTTACAGTTTTTCAAAGCAAAAAAATATTACCGTATATCTGTCCCTTTTTGCCCTTCTAACAGTAAAAGTCTTAAAAACACACCACATCATACTCCAGCCAACTCTGATACATCCTTTAAAAAGAAAACACAATCAGTAGCAATAAATCCGCCACAAATAATATAAAATCGATATTTTTTTATACTTTTGTACAAAATAACTGTTTAAATAACCCTATGGACATACTTCAGGAAACAGACACATTTCATCCTCTGCTACTTAATATCGGCTATGCGATTCATCATTCCGACTGGAACTGGACAGAGGTAAACAGCCCGTTTTTTCGTATCTATTATGTAACAAAAGGTATGGCAGAAGTAACTCTTCCCGACCGAACCATAACACTTTCTCCCCACCACTTATATATTATTCCTGCATTTACCTGTCACAATTGTCATTGTGAAGGAGATTTTGAACATTACTATCTGCACATTTACGAAGACCATTCTTCCGCCACCAGTATCTTGGAAGATTTGGACTTCCCCACTGAAGTTCCGGCCGGCCCACTGGATTTGGAGTTGATCAAACTATTACATGAAATGAATCCCGCTATTCAGCTTCCACATTCCAATCCCTCTACTTACGACAATACCCCTACCCTGATACAAAATATCATAAAAAACAAACAGAAAGCTTTTCATAATAAAGTAGCCTCCAAAGGCATCATCTACATGCTAATCTCTCGCTTCTTAAAAGACGCACAACCCAAAGACTCCAGCAGCGACAACCGTATCATTAATGTAGTCAACTTTATACGTAAGAATATAGACAAAAACATTGACATTGATACTTTGGCCGGACTTTCCTGCCTTTCGAAAGACCACTTCATCCGCCTGTTCAAAAGCGAAATGAAAACAACCCCCTTACAGTATATCGTCAAAAAGAAAATAGAGAAAGCACAACTACTGCTCATCACCAAAGACCTTGCCATCAAGGAAATAGCCTACACACTAGGATATGACAATTACTCGTATTTCATTAAGTTATTCAAAAAGCAGACCGGACTCACCCCACAAACCTACAAAGAGTCTAACCGGAAACATTAGTTACTCTATACCATTATGTTATACCAGCCTAACCCACAAATAAATAATTACTGAATTCCGCATTTATTTCCATAGCACTTGTAGCTAAGTAAAATGAAGCTGTGAATCCAGATATTGGATCTCTATAATATTTATTTTCTTGCAGAAATCCCTCCCAAAGCAGTTCCTGCCAACTACAATTTAAGACCTATATCGATTTAAGACTATCCTTTATCTGAATCGTTTATTGATGCATCTCATCATTTTCAATTACTTTGCATCATCCTATTTACGCCAAATAACAACCTGGTTCAAAACAAGTGGTGGAAAAATTAAGAAAATAAATGAGCCGATATCCGCACAACAGGTATAGAAACCAAAACCTGTTGGCGGACGGCTTTGATTGTATAACAAATAGCTAAATATATCACAATGAAAAAGAACAACCTCATCGCACTCTTTTTAATGTTATGCACTGCCTGCTTTTGCAGTTGCAGCCAGCAAGAGAAAACAGTCACATTCGCCATCGCATCCGACTTCCACGCACAAGATGTCCCGGACGGAAAAGAACGATTAAGCAGTTTTGTACGTGCCGCCCAAGACGCCAATGCAGACTTCATCATAGAGTTGGGTGACTTCTGTCGTCTGGACAGTGCCAATCAAGTGTTTCATGACATCTGGAACAGTTTTCCGAGAGACAAATATCACACCATCGGCAATCACGACATGGATGCTTATACTCCCGATGAGTACGTAGCAGGAATGAAAATGCCCGGACGCTATTACTCATTCGACAAAGGAGACTTCCACTTTATCGTGCTGGATGGAAACAACTTGTATGATGGAAAAAAATACACTCACTATTCCAAAGCCAACTATTATGTGAATCCCAAGATGAGAGCCTTCGTAGACCCGGAGCAAATGGAATGGCTGAAAAAAGACCTGGAATCGACCGATAAGAAGTGTATCATCTTCTCTCACCAAAGTATCGATACCTTTATGAACAACGGTAAAGAAGTACATGCACTCCTTGCCGGAGAAAACAAGCGTGCCGGATTCAAAAAGGTGGTATTGGCCTTCAGCGGACACAATCACAGCAACTATACAAAGAAAATAGACGGTATCACCTATGTGCAGATAAACAGTGCATCGTATGTATGGATAGACAAACCCTCGCAAACAGAGAAACGTTATCCGGCGGAAATCAACAAACGTTATCCTATCCTGAACTATTCCATGACCTATGACAAACCGCTTTATGCCATTGTCACTCTGACCGAAGACGAAGCAGATATCAAGGGAACAAAAGCAGGTTTCCTTCCTCCCACACCCGAGGAACTGAACATGAACGATTCAATCGGTGTATTCCCGTTGGTTTCAAGTATTGAGGATGCCAAAATCAGATTCTAAGAAACTAAAAAAGAGCTGGAAACAAGCTCATAAATAAGAAATCATCTGGAAAGAAAGGTATGAAAAAAGAATTTATATTTTCAATGTTATTGGCAGCTTCGCTTCCGGCTGCCGCCGCCCACCACGGGCGTGTTTTTGTGGATAAGAACCACAACGGAAGTTTCGATAAAGAAGAAAAAGTGCTGAAAGACGTCAAAGTATCCGACGGGCTGAACGTGGTAAAAACCGATGCAAACGGTATGTACACCCTGCCCGGACACGAACGTGAGCGATTTGTTTTCATCACCCTCCCCTCCGGATACAAAGCCGGCGACAAGCACTACCACCCCATCACAGCGGCTGCCGGGAATTACGATTTCGGCCTCATCCCCTATCAGGCAGGCATTGATAAGAAAGGAGCACACCGTTTTATACAGGTATCGGATACCGAAATATTCAATACTACCGGCAACGAAGCATGGGCCGAAAACATCCGCCAATATGCCGCCAATGAAAAACCGGCTTTTATCATACATACCGGCGACATCTGCTACGAAAAGGGATTAAAGGAACATATCGAACTGATGAATACCCAAAATATGAACATACCCATGTTCTATTGCATCGGTAACCACGACCTGGTAAAAGGGAAATATGGAGAAGAGTGTTTCGAAAAATACTATGGTCCGGTATATTATTCATTCGATGTGGCAGGTGTACACTATATCGTCACTCCCATGCCGGGAGGAGATTACCGCCCGGGATATACCAAAGACGATGTATGCCGTTGGTTAAAGAATGACTTGGCACATGTCTCGCCGGAAACCCCCATCTATATATTCAACCATGATATATTGACTTACGGAAACGACTTCACTTATAAAGGAAAGACTGAAAGTATCAACCTGAACGAATACAACCTGAAAGCCTGGATATATGGCCATTGGCACATCAACCACAAAAAGAAACAGGGCAACGTATATACCATCTGCACTTCCAGCCTCGACAAAGGTGGGATTGACCATTCCACCAGTGCCTACCGGGTCATGCATGTAGACGGCAAGGGAGACTTTACCAGCGAGTTACGCTATACTTACCTGGACAAGAAATTATGTATCGCCTCACCCGTCGGAGAGTCGGCGTCACGCGTTGTTACAGCCAATGTTTACTCCTCGGTATCGCCCGTACGCAAAGCCAGCTATACCTGCACAGACGGAACAAGGACAATCTTGAAAAACAAACCGCTGACCCAAGTATCGGACTGGACATGGAGTGCCGATATGCCACTGAAAGAACAGTATAAAGGAAAGAAACTGACCTTACAGGTAGTGGCAGAATTCAAAAACGGAGAAACGACAAAAACGGAGAAACGACAAAAACAGAAACAAACTTTGTTTACCTTCCCGGAGAGACCACAGTAAAACTAGATGGTAATTGGGACAACCTGGCAGGAAATGCCGCCCATACCGGAATCTCTACCGCCCAACTGGACAGCACACTTTCGCTGGCATGGGTCAGAAATGTGGGCGCCAACCTCTATATGTCCTCTCCGTTAATACATAACGGCAAAATCTTTACCGCTTCCATAGATGAAGATTTAAAAGGAAAAGCTTTTATTTATGCCATGGACGGAGCAAGCGGAAAAATAGTATGGAAATATCCGGTAGCAAGCTCCATCAAAAATACAATAGCCATTACTGATGATATCGTATTTGCCCAAGATGTTTTGGGTAACCTGTATGCCGTAGATTGCGAGAGCGGAACACTCCGCTGGAAAACCCAACTGCCGGTAAACGGCCTGCCCGGACTGATTGAAGGACTGGCTACCGACAAGGGAATCGTGTATGCCGGAACCGGAAAAGCATTGTCGGCCTTTGAAGCACGGACCGGAAAACTGATATGGAGAAATAACGACTGGAACCAGCGTGAAGGAACCACAACGACCCTGTCTGTAGGCAGTGGAGTCGTGATAGGTTCTGTTCAATGGAGTGCCTTGTATGCCAACGACCTGAAAACAGGCAAGAAGCTTTGGAGTGCAAGCAACCACGGACTGCGCAACCGGGGTGCGTCGGCAGCGATTCACAACGGACTGCTCTATTTGATTTCCAATAAAGCCTTCTTTATTATGGAAGCCCGGACCGGAAGAATCATTGTCCGCAAGACCTTACCTTATAGTGTAGATGTTACCTCCACTCCTCTTCTCACCGATAAAGAGATTATTTTCGGTACAGCCAAAGAGGGACTGGTAGCTTTGGACAACCAGACACTGGAAGAAAAATGGAAATGCCCCGTAGGAGATGCCCTGATTTATACCTCGCCCTACAGCCGCCCCGTATCGGGCACCATAGAGACCACCCCTGTCCTGGCAGGTAAGATGATAGCAGTAGGCGCATCAGACGGAACCATCTATGGAGTAGATAAAGCAACCGGAAAAATCACTTGGAAACATGCCACAGGCTCACCGGTATTCGGTTCGGTAGCTGCATCCGGAAACGCCTTGGTCGCTACTGATTTCGGCGGCAATGTCTATGTTTTTACTCGAAAATAATATGAACCATAACATCAATCATTTACAAAAGATGAAAAGAACCTTTTTATACAGCAGTCTTTTCGGCGTAGGCATGCTCTTTGCAGCCTGTGCCGAGAAGAGTCGCCCGGACCTGACCCTGCCGTGCCAAAACACGATAGCGATAGAAAGTACAGACACCCCGGAAAGCATTATGGAGAAAGCCGCACATATTGTTCCCAGCCCGATGCAAATGGAAGCTTTGAAAAATGAATTCATCGCTTTCATCCATTTCGGTCCCAATACCTTTACCCGCATGGAGTGGGGAAACGGCATGGAAGATCCCCGCGTCTTTGATTTGAAACAACTGGATACCGACCAATGGTGCGAAGCCATGAAAGCGGCAGGCATGAAAATGGTCATATTCACAGCTAAGCACCATGACGGATTCGTATTATGGCAAAGCCGCTATACCCGTCACGGTATCATGTCCACAGATTTCCGCGAAGGCAAGGGGGATATACTGAAAGACCTCTCCGCATCCTGCCAAAAATACGGATTAAAATTAGGCGTATACCTTTCTCCTGCCGATTTATACCAGATAGAACATCCTCAAGGTCTCTATGGCAACCTGAGTCCATACACCGAGCGCACCATTCCTCGGGAAGTACCCGGACGTCCGTTCGCCAACAAAACCACTTTCCGGTTCATGCTTGATGACTATAATGAATATTTCATGAACCAACTGTTCGAGCTGCTCACCGAGTATGGTCCCATTCACGAAGTATGGTTTGACGGTGCACATCCCAAGCGCAAAGGCGGACAGAGATATAACTACTCCGCCTGGAAAGAACTGATTCACAAACTGGCCCCTCAAGCTGTCATTTTCGGTCGCGAGGACATCCGCTGGTGCGGAAACGAATCGGGAAAAACCCGCGATACCGAATGGAATGTCATCCCCTATCCGGAAAATCCCGACACCACTTCTCATTTCCCGGATATGACTGACGAAGATTTAGGCAGCCGCACACAACTCTGCAAGGCCAAGTATCTGCACTACCAGCAAGCCGAAACCAACACCTCCATCCGTGAAGGCTGGTTCTACCGCGATGATGACCGTCAGCGTGTCCGCTCTGTCGATGATGTATTCGACATATACGAACGTGCAGTAGGAGGCAATTCCACTTTTCTGCTCAATATTCCTCCCAACCGTGAAGGACGCTTCTCGGCACAAGATGTCAGTGTGCTGAAAGAAGTAGGAAAACGGATCAACCAAACCTATACTACCGATTACCTGCAAGGAGCCGAGGGACCGGAAGAACTGCTGGACAACAATACAGACACCTATATCGTAGTCGGACCGGACAAGAAAGAAATTGTTATTGAGACCCCCGATCCTGTCACTATCAACCGTTTCCTTATTCAGGAAGCCATCACCGTGAGCAGTGAACGAGTAGAAAAGCATGCCCTGGACGCATGGATAGACAATGCCTGGCAAGAAGTGGCAACCGGCACCAACATCGGCTACAAACGCATCCTCCGTTTCCCCGATGTAACCAGCAATAAATTCAGACTGCGTATTTTGGAATCTCGCATGAAGCCGGCCATTTGCCAAGTAGCAGCCTATCACTATGCAGCCCGTCCGCCCCGCCTGGAGGTAAAACGAAATACAGAAGGTAACGTAACCATCAGCACCATGCAACAAAAATTCGGATGGAAAACATATACACAGGACATTGCCCGAAATTTGAACGCCGGATTCAAGATTCATTATACTACAGACGGAAGTACTCCTACAGCAGAATCAAAAGAATACACCCAACCGTTTGCTTTGGAAAGCGGAATGGTGAAAGCTGTTGCACTGCTGAACAACGAAAAGGGAGAAGTGTGTCAGCAGCAATTGGGATACCTTAAAAAGGAATGGAAGATCAAACAGGAAAGACCTACTGTGGTGACTCTGCAGACAGACCGTCCTTATTCCATATCCGGACTGATGTATACTCCACAGATAAATGATGCAATGCCGATGAGTGTCAAAGGAAGCGTCAAGTTCAGTGAGAATGGAAAAGACTGGATTCTTGCAGAAACATTTGAATTCGGAAATCTGAAGAATGACCCCACTTGCCGTTATCACTACTTCAAGAAGCCGGCAAAAGCGCGTTACATACGCATAGAAGCCAATGAAAAGATAACCAAGGACGCCATTGAGTACGACCTGTTCTAAGTAAAATAGCCTCATAAAAAAAGCCGCTTCTCTTTTCAGAGTAGCGGCTTTTCTTAAGTCCTTTCCTAAAGAATGGATTACTTACGCAATCCGAGTGCTTTAACGATAGCACGGTATCTTTCGATATCGCGATCCTTCAAGTAGTTCAGCAACGCACGGCGCTTACCTACCAAAGTTGTCAAAGCTCTTTCAGTGCTATAATCTTTTCTGTTGAGCTTCAGGTGCTCAGTCAGGTGAGAAATACGGTATGAAAACAAAGCAATCTGCGCTTCTGCTGAGCCAGTATCAGTGTTAGACTTTCCGTACTTTTCAAAGATTTCTTGTTTTTTAGCTGCGTCTAAATACATAATTTTTAGATTTGTTGATATATAATTTATTCGTTTCGCGGGTGCAAAGATAGACATTATCTTTTATACCACAATGAATTAAAGCAATTTATTTTTTATTTTAATGTATAGACATAAGAGTTCAATGTCGTTTTGTCTCTGCCTGTTTTTTGTTGTTTTAGCATGATTACAGTGGTATTTTCATCAATAATATTGGCATTTCAATCAAAAATATCGGTATATCGTTCATTTTTTCTCTAAAAAATTTGTTTTTCTATTTTTTATTCCTACCTTTGCAACGAAGAAATAAACGAAGTATTTCTTTTAGATAAACAAAGCCCCTTCATATCATTTTTTATTATAGAACCATCTGGAAGAATAAGCGATTCTCCGGATGGTTCACTTTTTTCCAAAACTATTCCTTTCTCTATAAGAAAAACCGTATCTTTGCTCCGGTCAAAACAAAATTCGACTTATAGGGGCATGACTTTCATCTATTTTGTAACAAACAGTGCATGGAATCCCAACACTTGGGCTATTCTGTGCGGTATATTAGCAGTATTCCTTATCGTAGTACTGCTTACTATCTATTTTATTTTCAGACGACTCCATATCGACCTTACCATTTTGCGTACAGTTTTTCAAGAACAGAAGCGCCCTTCCCACCCGGCAACATTAACGATTTCCGATATACCTCCGGGGAGCGAGACCGCAGATTTACCTCAAGTTCCGGCTTCCGCAGCCAAAACAAAGAAGCAACATACCTTATTAATTATAGAAGACCATCTGGAGATACGCCTTTACCTGAAGCTGATATTCAGCAACGAATACAACCTACTAATGGCCGAAAATGGTGAAGAGGGTTTTAAAAAAGCATGTGAAGGAGTACCCGACTTAATTATTACCGATATCATCATGCCGGTAATGGACGGTTTCAAATGCTGCCAATTGATAAAAGAAAACCTCACCACCTGCCACATCCCCGTCATTCTGCTGACTGCCCTCACCTCAGAAACAGATATAATGAAAGGCATTGAACTGGGGGCCGATGATTATATCCAGAAACCTTTCAACCCCAACATCCTGCGCACTAAAGTAAAGCGCCTCATCAAAAGCCGTGAAGAATTAAAAGAAATATATACCCGACTTCTCACTCCCACCTCCGAGCCGGAAGCATCACCGGAAGAAAAAACAGGAGAAGCAGGACTTCATTTTCCCGAAGATCCGTTCATCATAGAAATCGTGAGAATTATCAATGAAAACATGAAAAACCCCGATTTCAACGTGAAAAAGCTGGCAGACATTATGGTCATCAGTCAGCCCACCCTCTACCGCCGGGTAAAGACACTCACTAATTTCACCATCAGCGAATTTATCCGGGGCGTACGTCTGAAACGTGCAGCCGAACTGTTGCGCAGCCGACGCTACACAGTTCAAGATATAGCTGAAATGGTGGGTTACAATGACCTTGCCACTTTCCGAAAACATTTTGTTGATTTCTATGGTACCACTCCATCCACTTTCTGCAATAAAATGCTGATGGAAAAATCGGAATAATTACCTGCCGAACAAGTGGGCCAAATATTGCTCTACTTGTTCCACCGGCGCATCCTTCAGCAATACCTTTTTATCTTTATCAAGCAGATAAAGGGTTGGCATAGCTTTCAGGTCATACAGTTCCCTGTCCAAAACAGTCAGCTCCTTATCATAACCATTTATCCACCCAGAGGGAATCACGTCCCGATGATTCTTCCACACCTCATACTCTTCATCAGGATAGAAAGCCAGAATACTGACTTGCTTCATAATACCCGCATCAGTAAGTACAGGAGACGATTTCATATGCGCCAATACCTCTGCACACCCATGGCAATCAGGGTTATAGAACAACAGCAAAGTATAGGGACTGCGTAAATCATGCATACGCCGTTGGGCTCCCGAAGCCAATGTATAAACAAAATCAGCAGCCACACTGCCCACCCGATTCATGTCAATCAGTTTCAAGTCATACCGTGCACGGCTCTGTGCCGCCTCATCTGCCGATGCATAAGAAGCAACAAAACGGCACACCGGTTCAAATATCTCTTCATTCCTCATGGGAGAATTAGGGTCGAAAAGATACTTACGCAGTGTTTCAACAAAATAATTCAGCATCTTTGGTTCTAAAGATACGTTCTCCAAAGTGCGGGTTACGCAAGAATCCGCCATAACTTGCGGCACACGTGTCAGCAAATCAATATAATTTGCCATTGCTTGCTCCGTAATGTCGGGCGCATGAATATAGGCTGTATCTTTAAAATCAAATTTATCCCAATAGTGGTTTACCACAAAATGCAGTCTGTCTTCGACAGATTGTAACATAACAGGTACTTCGGGTAATGTAAAAGCCGGAGTTTTCTTTTCAGCGGCTTTATCAGCATTTCCGGTTTCCTGCTTCTTCTCTCCACATGAAACAAGAAGAGACGACAACAAGATTATGAATGCAAATCGATATATCTCCATTATTGATTTGTTAAATACAATATTCATACTATTTTATAACACCTGCAAACCCGATTCTATTTATCCTAACTAAATTTAGTGAGGCATCATCACTCCTTCAATTTCCGATAGCCATTCCTGAAACCCGTTTTGAGGTGCATACTTCAGCACATACTCTTTATTGCTGTAACTGAGAATCGTATCATGAGGTATGCAGTCAACATCCACTTCCGCACGAACAAGCCATAAAGTATTATCCATGACATATCGTTCCAATACAACTCCTTCCATCATCCGGCTGAGGAAATATGCAGACCGCTCGTAAACATACCATTTCCCTTCCCCTCCTTCCTGATAAACATATATCAAACCGGAGTTTTCCAACTCTCTTTCCAATACTTTTACGACCTCACACATAAGCAATTCCCTTTTTAATCGTTTTTAAGCAACAGCATTTCCGAATCAGAGCATAGAGCAACAAACCAACTCTTGTTAAGCAGCAGATTAAGGTCTACCTCCACCTTCTCCAGCATAACACCATAGAAGGAGCATACATGGTTCTTCAGCTTGACAGTCCCGGCAGCCAACTTCTTGAGCAGGCTTGCCGAACGGTCGTATGCATACCATTTTCCATTCTCTTCATACAAGTACACTTCCGAGCGACTTGATGATTCTCTATCCATGATTTCAAACATATCCATAGTATCAATTTTTTAAGCGAAACATTATTTCACATCACGTACACAACGTACAGGACCCTTAAATTCATTAGTAGCCAATGTTACAAAAGGCTTATTGTCTGCATATCCTCCACTGTATCCGTTATTATCCTTCCTTTTTACAGGAAGACTAGACCCTGTTCTTGATTGTACATAAGATTGACCGGACCAGCTACCATAGTTACTGGTCATCAACGACAACTCACGTTGATTAGGCAAACGCCATTTAGGTTCATCCGCACCTAATCCCCTATTAAATTTTGCACAAGGCGAATCTGTAGGATTATTATTAATCAAAGTATTTATCTCCTTCCACGACCATTTTTCATCATTCCTATCTTTATATACAAGTTCTGTTCTAAATTCAAAAGCCGTATAAGGGCGGTTCAAATTAGAGCTCTCGTCATGAGAGGTAATCTCGCTTTTCATATAATTATCACCGCTTCTTAATGATTCAGACTTCATATAAGTAAGAGTTAACGTATTTCCATTCTGTGTTACGTAATTCTGAGGCTTATCTTCTGCAGAATTAGGCTTATTAGTTTTTCTTCCCAAATTACGCAAACAACGATAGTCATACTTCTTCTCAATTTTATCATTTGTTGACCAAATTGAGTTTGCATAAACAAATCCAAAACTACCGATAGAAGATCCCTCCTCTGCATAAAGTTCCTTTCCATCACTACTCAGATAACGGCGGTATCCTTGAGAAGTCGGTATCTCATTCGAATACAAATAAGTTTCAATAGGCAATGCTGCCCTACCTACCCAAATATCGGTATATTGGTCAATAGCTGCCGGATACCATTTTACCTCATCCGCATCAATCCTACCATTGCCATTATCATCCCTATTACGCTGTAGACAAGCATACAGCAACTTATCTTTTTTATTTAACGAAGTACTCATGTAATCATGAATACCATTCTTATCCTCTTTAACAGAATAAGAAATATAATTACTCCAACTACTCGTCCTAAAATTATTACTTTGCTGAAAGAAGTTCCAAAGTCCGTTTTTGGCCGAATTGGATGTACTCCAAGGATTATTATCCGGTTTGTCAAGCCTTCCTGTTTCATTCACAGTCTCCAACCCCCATGCCGTCTTCAAATCACTTCCTGCCTTTTCATTATAGAATGTTTTTATTGAGCGTTGGCTTACCATGACGGCAGATGTAGTCAGACTACTTTCTCTGTCTTCGCTGAACTGAGTATTGCACAATATATGCACTTCTCTATTAGGTTGATTTACAAATTGTTTCCAAAAGTCTGTCCCCTCTTTCGCTTTAGCCTGAGCGGTCAAGTTCCCATTCCCATCGCGCTCCCCATAATGCCCGTTTCTCGGGTCACATGGATAATAGAATTCATCAATATACATTGTATAAACAGCTTGCCCATTCGTGTCATATACACTACTAGCTCCTACTGTTTCATTAGTAGTATGCAACTCTTTTAACAGCTCATCTATCGTGATAGCATTAGAAGGCACATGATTGGCATAATTACCAGTATTATAAATGTACTTCTTAGCAGGCCATCCACTCTCTCTCTTTTCATGACGAATGAATTTCACCCATTTATAGTCTTTAGCCTCTGTCACAGGTCGAGCATTCGCAGGCACCATACCGGACTCATCTTCTATAAAATAATATCCGTCATCAAAAGGAGTCTTTACTCTAAAGCCTGCCCTACCCTCAATATCAGACTTTTTAAAAACAACCATAGTATGGTCAAAGTGTGAATCAAACTGATAAAACTTATCCGTTTCGATTATATCCCCCTCTGCTCCCGGCTGCTCTTCCTGAGTTGTACCTTGTCCATCATTATAAGAAGTGACTTCCAAACGTATTTTATCCACAGTTTGAACATAAACATTATAAATATATGTAGTATTGCGCTGGCATCTAAAGTCATTAGCATCTCCACCTACATAGCCCAAGTGCACAGTATACTTCACATCGGCATGCCTTTCTTTAATAGAACCGTCTGTATCTGTATATTTTTCATAATAACTACCTGTCATTTCTACCAAAGTGGCAGTAGCGGGAGCGTACTCATATCCATCATTCAATGGTTTTTTCTTCTCTTTTTCACGCTGGTCATAACCGGTAAGCCCGGTTGTGCTTTGTTTGTTTTCCATCATATAGAAGGTGAAAGAAGAAACTCCATTTTCATCTTTTGTCTCAAAATTAGCAAACTCCCCATTATTAGAAGAGAAATATTCACAATCCGAAACCAATTCGTTGTCCGCTTTACCATATAAATAGGCTTTGGTCGGTACATTCTTCACTATAAACTTTAAAGGAGTAAATGATTTCTCAATAATATTAGTACGGTCACTCTGTTTATCTAAAGATATATTAAACGTAACACGAGCGTCCACCCGTACCAACTTGATTGTTGAAATATTATTTTCTCCCGATGGGCTAACGACACAATATCCTTCAGGGTCAGTGCTCGATTGTGAGCTGTTTTTCACCCATCCACTCATCACTAACCTATCATTGGGACGATCGACTATCTTCGTAGAGATAACCACATTATTTTCTAAGCCTTCAATATCATCAATCTCTTCTAAATCATTCAGTAATGATGCATGAGAGTCTCCGGCAGGTACATTAGCCACAGCGTATATACGCTTTTCACCCGAAGATATCTTCATCTTTATTTTTCCCGAAGTAGTAGCATCCCCACTATTCTCCTTTTCATGCACATCAAAGAATTGATCATCAGGATTAGTTGCATTTAACTCAAACAGATGTCCATATTCCTTTCTACCTGCTTTATCGAACACAAAGACATACAAATTATAAACTTTATATTCTTGTTTCACGTCAAGCGCTCCTCTCGTCTGTACCGAAGGAGTGGCAGAAGTAAAAGCAAGACTAATTTCTGTTTCAATTCCTTCTATTACATCTGTTTTCCCAGATATAATCTCTTCATCGGCACAAGAGACAAAGCCAACAACTAACAGCAAAGCTGCTACCCATTTCAGCGATAATAATGATTTATATCTTTTCATAATCCAGTCTCTTTTAATTATTTAAATGTCGGAACATTAATTGTTTCAGATTTCCATTCCTCAACAGCATACGATATGGTGACGTCAAAATCATCAGGTGTCACCGCGGTGATATTATAAAGGTATGAATGATTACGTATCACATTTTCATAAAAAGTAATTTCCTTCGTTTTAGCTTTACCTTTATAAGTATAGCTCACTGCTATCGTAAGAGGATGATTTTGAATAGCTTGCTCCGGCAAATAAATCCGGTCTTTATAACTCGTAGTCACATTAAGACCTGTATAGTTTAGGTCGCCTGCTAAGGCTTGAGCAGCAGTAGGAACCGAAGGACTTGCATAATACGAAGCACTCGGACCGAGTGTATTCAATGAAGCACAATATCCTCTATCCATTATTCCGCTAATGCTAATGCCTGTAATCGTGAAACCGTCAAAGCCTCGTCCTTCACTCTCTGCATCGGCAGCATTAATCAAGAATCCCAACTTTGCCACCGCACGGTGTAAGTTACAACTCTTCTTTAACTCATTGGCTCTGTCTAATGAAAAAGTTCCCGTAGTTCCCCACATCGGGATGCGACGGTTCTGTATATTCCATTCAGAAGAACCATATTGATAAATCAGACTTTCATAAATTGCTGAAGGCGAGGAGCCTTTCTTTCCATCAAAAAATGCCTGAATGCCTGATAATGTCGAAGAATTAGCAATATCAACTAATTGATTCTGAACCAAGTTGGTAAGAACCACCAATTCCAGACTTTCATCAGTCTCAGGCTGAACAAATGTACCGGTCAACGTTCTGCTGGAAGGATTTGTACCACCACTGACTGCATCAAACCTCAATCCTTTCACTTGGTCTATCAACAACCCGTTCTGAAACACCAAAACGAATACATCATCATCACTCAATGCTTTTTGATCCGAAGTTGTATCATCCGTACCGCCATCCGTAAAGTCCCGTGCCGTTGCCCCTCGTTGTGCCGAGTCTCCCCCCGGCAACGCAATCTGCAAGTGCACGCTCACCCGACCGTCTGTTTGCAGTTGGGGCACCGTGTCGCTATCCTGACACGAAGCAAACCCGATACAAACGAGGGCTAATATTATATATAAGTACCATTTCTTCATAATTCGTTGTTTTTTGTTATGCGTTGCACATTACATATTCATATCATTGAAACGAACCACCCAGTCATTGATAATGATGCGGGTATTGATCCATTTCATGCTTTCGTCCAAGAAGAAAGTCATGTTGTATTCGTCCTGGCGGTCGAGATACTCCTGATTGGTCATGTCATGACCTTCGGCTTCGGTGAGCAACAGGTATTTCACCAAGGGGATGGAGAGAACCGTTTCGCCGGTTTCGGTGTTGGTGATAGTCAGCTTAGGATTGTTTTCTTCCACCAATCGGCCTACTGTGATTTGGGCTATCGCCACGCTGATGTTGTCGTCTTCGGCAGCCGCAGCGTCACCTTCGGCGCGTGCCGACTTGCCTGCCACCGTACCGCCCTGTGCACGATAGTAAGGATAATATGTCAGAGTTTCGTCCGAAATCAGTTTGTTGTCGTAGTTCATCAAACCGTTGTCGTCCGTAATCGTAAATTCAAATTTATCTACATCTACCGTTACGCCGTCCATTTGCTGGAGGATAACGCGGATGGTATTGGTGTTTTTCACCAAAGGCACAGTCACCACTTGTTGAGTTGCCGCACGAGTGAACGACTGCTTGGTCACTTCGCCGTGCCACAGCGAAGAAAGTTTACTGCTCACCACAGCGCTTCCGTCGGCTGCGCGAGAGTAGATGCGGTCCATTTTACATTGAAGTTCTTCGAGTGAAGACACTCCCTGCGTAATCAAAGGAACAGAGAATGAAGCCTCGTCGCTCAAACCTGCCCATGTAATGAGGTGGTAATCGCCCGGCTCCATATCGACCGCCATCGAGTAGCCATCGGCTGCCAAGACATCCCCCGCCTCTGTTTTCTGATAAACAAGTTTGCCGTTGTCATCAAAAGCATAAAGAGCTACACTGCTTACTTCGCGAGAAAAAGCATCGGCATACTTCATGTTATAGTCATATTTGAATTTCACTCTATACTCTACAGAGCAATCTACATCATCTTCATCGAGTATGCTGTCGCACGACACAACGGCACTTCCCAATGTCACGGCCATCATCAGGCCAAAAGAGAATTGTCGAGCGAATGTTTTTACTGTTTTCATGCTTTTTTTGTTTTAATGGAATGTTAGAAAAGTGATTTCTGAAAAAGAAGTGGAGGAGGCAGGCTCCTCCACCTTTATTTAGAGAGTTTATGTTCGGATTAAAATTCGATGTTGTTGAAACGTACTTGCCAAGGAAGAATTGTTGAGGTTAACTTCAGGTAGAAATTCTCATCATGGTCTTCATCTCCATCAGGTATTGTAACTTCTGCACTACCCATGTCTGTAAAGCTTTTCACGCTCAATACATAAACATTGTTACGCATAATTACCTTCTTCATATAACTGTCATCACTGCTATGCATGATATCGCTGGAATAATAGTAGCATTTTCCTGAATTATATGTTTCAAATTCTGTAGTTCCCGGATGCTCTGAGTACATCTGTTCAAGAGTTGTATAGTAGCTATCACCACATTTATATATAGTTCCCATTGCTTGATGATTTTCATTATAAATCTGAGCACGGAAAATAATACCTGTTACCATTGCAGGCAGCTGATTATCAACTTTCACCACATTTTCAAGGCAGTATGCCAAACGTGTTCCTACCTGACCTTCTTTTGCAGCTGTAGGAAGCGCAGAGAAATAATCTGCATAAGAGAGCGGACTAGCATCACCTGCATATTCCTTTTCTGCTGCTTGCACCTCAGCCACCTTATTGTAGAAATAGTCACCTGCAATACTTGACGTATTCTCGTCATTCTTAGCAACTGTATTCGGGTCCAAAACCCAACGAAAAGTTGCATCCAACAATCCGAATGTCTTTGTTTCCGAAAAGTCTGCCTTAGCAAGATGTCTTACAGCATAAACACCCTTAGAAAGATTTACCAAAGCATAGTCGTCAAGCTGAACATACCAGTTCTTTTCTTTGTCAACATTCGTCGTCCACACATAATCAAAATCTTTTTTTCCCGGCATTGTTATTGATTCATAAATAAAAAGGTTAGTACCCGGATATTTATTTTCAGTTTGTGTAAATGCTCTTTCACCATTCTGAATCCAAATAGTTGAGTTATCAGACAACAATTTCGCTTTATTTAGTCCGGTCATGTGATATCCTACACCGCCTTCCATTCTATAACCCTCTCTTGTTTCTTCAACTTCTTTTTGACCGGTCACAACTTTTACTGCATATCTATTGCTGTATGTATTCTCTCCGGCTGTCATTGTAGCAGGAACAAAAGTTATCTTTGAAGCAATGCGTTCCACATTAACTGTTACCGTTGTCGGGTTGTCTTTATTATTCGACTCTACATTAACTGTTGATTCGGTTTGATTCACCATCATGAAACTAGGTTCTGCATCTGTTCCTACCATTTCATTAGTCCCTGTTCCAGCGTAAGAATATGCATAGTTTTCAACAGCTGCATACTTTTCTGTTAGATTTGCATTTGTAACAGCATTAATAATTCCTTGATTCGGATTTGCTACCACTAATACTTTATACTCTCCGTTTGCATTCAATTGGAAAGTAGGTGCTACATAAGCGACATTACCACCGATTGTTGTCTTTTGCAATTCTGTTCCAGCAACAGATTCAACAATTTGGTCACCGTTAAATGCTCCCTCGCTATTAACTGGAGCCAAAACAACAAGCACGCTATTAACTTTTGATTCAGCTGTCGTACCGCCATCTGTTTCATCACCATCTTCAGCCGCACGTGATGAGTTATTGGATGCAGCAATAACCAAAGTCAAGTTACCCTTCACTTTTTCTTGTTCGCCCTTACCATTGTTCTCCACAATATCATCGTTTGTACATGCAGCCAATGCAGCGCATGCAAACAGTCCGAATAATAAACCCTTAATCTTCATAACTCTAATTTTTAAATCCATAAATTATTATTTTGTAAATTTCATTCCTCGATTTTCGATATTACAAAGATAAGGGCATTTTAAAGTTAGTCTTAATTGGTGTTTTCGGCAAAATAGATTGGCAAATTCGGAAAAATGCATTTAAAGTGTGATTTCAAGGGCATTTAATTCAATTTTGAATGATATGCACATTGCGATGCACAAAATACCCACTATCTTTTTTCTAATTATTTTCTATGGGAAGAAAGCTTGCCGAGTCGTCTTTTTTCAATTGTTAAATTATTCAGGGAATTACCTACCACCAGGTAAAACGTTCAGCACCCGGAGCAGGATTTGCCGATGCCCTAAGCGAAAAGTATCAGGGTCGGGAGAGGGAGAAGACAAAAAAAAGAGGCTGTCTCAAGTGAAGTGCCTCTTTAGTGAAAATATATTTATGTATTCCTTCCTATAAGAGAGATTCAATCTCAGCAAGAGAAAGGCCGGTGACCTTCATTATTTGTTCTGAAGTCATTCCCATGGCTTTCATACTGCGGGCGATTTCAAGAGCTTTTTCTTGTTGCCCTTTCCGGATTCCTTCTTGGATGCCTTCTTGGATGCCTTTCTGCAGACCGTCTTCAAACCCTTCCTCAACACCCTTCTTGGCGGCATAGTCGATGGTAGCCAAATAGTCACGATAAGCATTTACACTGTTTTCATAGCGCACGCGGTCTTCTTCGGAGAGAGAATGAACATCGACAATCTCTTCCAACTTCTCAAATACGGCTTTCTGAGCTTTAAAAGGCATACGGTTCAATGTTTCCATGTTATTTAATACAAATATCCAACGTTCAAAATCTGTTTCGCACTCTGCTTCTGTCTTATTAAACAGGGGTAATGCAATAAAGATTTGTCTCAGTTTGTCCGAAAACAACTTTCCGGTATCACGGTCTGTCAATATAACATCGGTGCGCAACTTCTGGTTCTCATCCAAGAGAAAATTAATGAAAAATACTCCATACACCGCTTTTATATCGAACTTCCAACTCTCTCCCTTCACACCCTGACGAACAATGGCATGAGAAAGGTAATACAGAGCACGTTCCTTGAAATAAACCTGGGAGCGGTTTTGCATCTCCACAATTATTTTCTCACCAGTGTCCGTAGTGCAGTAAATGTCGTAAATAGCAATACGGTCTCCCGGATACTCAGGCAACTGCTCATTGTTCAGAAAGGTAAGGTCGGTTATCACCCGTTCGCCCTCCAACAAATCATTTAAGAACTCGATTAGCAACTCCTTGGATACTTCCTGGCCGAATATTTTCTTGAAGCCGTAATCGGTGAACGGATTGATAAACTTTCCCATTATGTTTTAATGTGTTTCTACAACATACAAAGATAGCAATTTATATAGAAAAGGAACCCTGAAAAGCCTTGTTTTTTTTCAAGAATAAATACATATTAAGCGAAAAGCTGTACGCATCAGCCTTTCTCTCCGGAAAGTTTGAGCCGTTTATCTCTCATACTCTCACCTTACGCGTAACAAGTTAATTATAAATGTGTTATATGGTGATAGTAAAAAACATTTGCTCTCACCTATGCTCTCATACTCTCACCACATTTTGAAATACGCCTCCGTATAATATACTAATTGTCAACTACATACCTTTCATTTTATGAGTTTCCCGGGGTGATGTAAAATAGGACGTTTTAAGCGTTTTTCCTCAAAAAGTGTACATGTATACCTTCATGGAAGGTAACGGTGCACAAAGTCCGGGCAGAGGTAAAAAAGACTAAGGTCTTTTTTAAAAAGCTCGTTATCTTTTTTAAAAAGCTCTTGGTCTTTTAAAAAAACGTCCTTGTCTTTTGGGAAGTGCATCATTTCACGTTAGTACGCGTAAGCCTGTACATACGTATGCGTAGGTCTGTACGTACGTCCGCATAGCCTCACGCTTACGTATGTATATCCTCATGCAGACGTACGTGTAAAAAGAGGGCTCTGACACGGGGATGAATCTGCAAGTTTTGTCTCAATATCAGAATAAGCAGGGCTACTTCTGTTTCTTATAAAATTCAAAATCCGGTACAACCTCTGCTGTCCCGGATTTTACCTTACGCTTTTCACAAAGAGCAAGTTTCTTCTAACATCTTTTATTGTACTGTTTGTTCACTTGTTGTTCATCTGTTTCCAAATATAGCATTATCTTTTCTTTTTTTAGAGACTTCTTTCAGGTTGGCACCGGCTTCGGCAGAACCCAGGCTCTGTGCCTTCTTGAAATTAATCTCAGCTTGGTCGAGGTCTCCCTGCAACAGATTCAGCACGCCTCTGTTGTTCAGCGTTGCACTCGCTTGTGCATCAGCCTTATCCAGATAACGGGCTGCCTGTTGCAAGTCACCTCGTTGGAGTTCGATGGCGGCAGCGTTTATATTCGCTGTTGGGTCATCAGGGAACATGCGCACTGCCACATCGAACACTTCGTTGAATTCCTTACTGCCTTTGGCATAAGTCTGAGCCACCAGATACATTTCCTGCAAGCTCAACTGTTGAGGACGTGTCTTTATGATTTGTTTCGCTTCTTCTACATTGAATCCGCGCACCACATAGCGCACCGTGTAGTCCGAATGACGCAAGCCCGGATAGCAGTCCTGCAACAGTGAAGCATAAATCTTGCCACCATCCAGCGCCTTGATGCGTCCTTCCTTAAGATCCAAATCATTTTCATCCTTATCTATTATGAACAGTATTTCGTCTTTGCGCGGCAAATTGCTCTTTGCCACATAGTCACGCAGACCGTCCCAGTCTTCGGCTACAGAATTCACCCGGAACAGGTCTGACTTGAAACCGTAAGAGTCCATCACATATTTTTTCAATGCTTCAGCACGGCCTTGAGCCAAACGAGCGTTGGAGGCGTAACGACCTTCGGGAGATGCATAGCCGGTGATGTCTATCTCGGTAATCTGCGTATTGGCATCGTTCTTCACCACATCTACCGTTGCCTTAATCTTTTCGAGTTCGGAAGGATTGCGGCGGTATTCGGGATAAATCTTTGTCTGGTTCACCGGGAAGTCAAGATAGGCACGACCTTCTTCGGCACGGTTCTTGACAGCTTCGACAGCCGGAGAAACAAAAGCAACAGTCGGCTGCATGATGTAACGTTCCAAATCGGCACGGATAATGAAAGCATTGCTTTCTTCTTTTTGGCAGTCGGCACAACCACGCACATCGGCAAGCAGTTCAAGCTCTGCACCGTTCATCCATTTTTCGTAAGGAATACGCACCGAGTAATTCACCGTCTGTGATGTTCCGTTCTTGCGGCGCAACACCGAGAAGGCATCCACAGGAGTTTTATGCTCACGCTGCTGCACAATACTACGCGTGCGACCATATACCCGGATGGCAGGCAGCACCTTGTTATAACTGTTGTCCCGAGTCTTCAACACTGGAGTAAGTGTAGCCACACGGTTGGAAGAGAGTTGCATATCGGCCGGAAGGGTAACATCCATTCCTATCATCACCCGGCCGTTGTCACCTATCAGGATAGAAGGATTTGCAACCTGAACCCGGCTGCCGCACAGATTCTGCGCACCTGCCGGAAATACCGGCAGCAACAATGTTAAAAGGATATAGCGTATCAGTTTCATAATCCGTTTGTTTTTAGAATATATAAATAAGGTTGAGGGCAGCCTTGGTAGGGCCGAAATAATTCTTATGGGATTTCTCTACCATGTCACCGCATTCTTCACACTCATATTTCTTATAGCGCACATAAGCATAACCGATGCCGATGGTTGCTCCCAGGTTCCAATGACGTCCCAACACAAACTGGTAACCGTAACTGATACCGCCGCCATAGAACTGACCCTTATAGCGAAAGTCTTTTAAATCATCAAAAGGTGAAAAAGGCAAATCGATGCCGGTGGTATGATAAGCACCTCCCATCAAATGAGCACCAAAGAAGTGACCGTTGAATTTATCACAAAGCCAATAGCGGAGTTCGGGTTGAAGCATTGCCAGTTTCAGCATTTTGCTATCACTATATTTCCATGGATTGTAGTACATGGGCACATCCAGAGTCAGCTTCTTGCTCAAACCTACTTCCACCCCCAAATTCGGTATAGCAACTGCATCCATCGCCACATTGGTCTTAACGGCTATCTGTCCATACATATATAAGGAAGAAGCCAACAGACACATCAATACAAATAAAGTTCTTCTTATTACCATATTCATTTCACCTAAAGTTGTTTTCTACTGTTGCAAAGATAAACTCTATTTTTTTAACAGGAAGTTGGCGAATCAGTCTTTATTAAGAGGTAGTTTCAGCAAAATGCAAGGTAGTCCGAAAATCAATTTACCCCTCATCGGAATAAAGTATCGGGGAATTGTTCACGAAGAATTATTTATTGGGACGAAAGAAACACCGATGGTGTTTTCTTCATCACCCACCTGTGTTTCATTCATTATGAATAACCCACCGTTTCACACTCAAAACACCCCCGTCCCATTCAATCAGAGGCATTTTATTCACAGGAAGAGGGTATTTTCTTCAAAAAATCTTTGAAATAATTTGTTTATTTGAAAATAATACCTACTTTTGAGGCGAATGATAATGGGTCAATCATTCAAACGTATAAAAAAATAATAAAAAATAGTTCTATGAAGGCAATTCATTTATTGATTGCTACACTCATCATGATGAGTTTGGCATCCTGCACAGCAGAAAGTAGTGACCCCGTTGACAACTCAAGTTCAACGTATTTTTTGGAAAGAACGTATGGCGCCAGAAGTGTTACATACGAGGAAAACAATTCTGACAATTTAAATCTAAACGATTTACCTGCTATCAGTTTAAAGGAGGCAGATGAAATCTTATCGAACCTTCGCAAACATACCAATGCGAAAGAAGAACATAATGTATTGGCTGCCGATAAAGGCAATCAGACTTTACTGAAAGTGATTACCAGCCAGACAATCAATGGTAAGTACACCTTTACAATTCAGCTCAACCTTACCGGCTATGCCGACGGTGACTTATATTACAACGGATATAATGCTGAATGCAGTTCTTCACTCATGAAATGGTATGTGAAAGGATTCAGTTTGGCCAGCGACAACAGTGAAGGCAACTTCATATTCCAATCGGAAAGCTATATTTATATGAAGGTGGCAGACAACGGAATCAAATATATGCAGATTCCTGTCAGCATCCGGGGCACTTATAACCCGAAAAGCCATGACGCTTCATTCACTTATAAACTATAGGTATCAGATTCTATAAATCAATCAGGGCTGAAAAGATTGTGAGGTGATATTAAGCTTTATGAAGGGAAGGAAGAAGCTGTGTATGTAATAGGTGTACATGGGTTCTTCACTTCCTTTCTTTTGAATTATTATTTAACGTATGGCACTTCAATGGTATTTCATTCAATCATAATATATTGATTAACAGCAAATAGATAAAACAATGAATGATATACCCCCTATCAAGACAGATGTATACCCTCTGACTTATCCGACTTTTTAAAAAGTTTCTAACCTAAAACGTTGATTATAACATAATAAAAGCCTATTTTTGCAGTTATCCTTAAAATAGTCTAAGAAACATGATATGAATACATAGCATTGTTAAGTGCACTATATTTAAATGAATGAAGGGGAATATGAAAAGAAGCGGAACATTAACAACACCGGTTACGGGACTACTTATAATTGTCCTGCTGATGGGTATGGAAATAACCAAGGCACAAAGTTTTTTCCGACAGACAGGAATCCAGTTATTGACTAAACAAGAGGGATTAAGCAATAATACCTTGACCGAAATCCATCAGGACAAAGACGGATTTTTATGGTTGGGAACAGATGTCGGCCTGAGTCGATACGATGGAATACACTTCCACAACTACAATTCGGCAGACAAAGAACCATATTCCATTACCGGCATTTATGAGACTTCCGACAAAATGCTTTGGTCACGGATAGCGAACATGAACAGGTTATCGTGTTTCAACAAAATGAAAGGATGCTACATGTCACTTTTATCGTCCACCCCGGAAGTGCTGACAGACATTTTGGACTTATGTGTGACAAAAGACAAAATATATGCCATCACCTCACAAGGAGTGGCAGAACTGAAAACCGAATATGAGACAGACGAAGTAAGCATTACACCTAATCTACTGCCGAATATAAAGGGGATTCCATTCAAATTCTATGGTTGCGACAATAACCTCTATATACTTACCCGCGAAAACAAACTTATACTCTATAATCTGACAGAAAAGAAAAGTGAATCTTTGGACTGCGCCGAACTAGGAATTACTAATGCAGAAGATATTTGCAATATACATATATATAATAACTACTTATGGATTTGCAGCCACAACAACGGAGTAACCTGCTATGACACAACCACAAAAGCTACACGCAAACTGAACAAAAGCACCCCCATAGTGCAGGATGCATGTATCCGCGATATTATACAAGCAGATGACACAACGTTTGTAATGGCATCAGGCACCTCGTTGGCTTTGATAAAATTTGAAAATAAAGATTATCTGAAAGCTCCCTTTAAAACCATCGACCTGATTGAAAATGACAGTTATTACGAACCTATCATCAAAAACAGAATTACCCGCATTTATCTCGATAAACAGAACCAAGTGTTATGGGTCGGCACCTTCGGAAGAGGACTGCTGAAATTAAATCTGCTGGGAGATAATGTAAACCGCATCCAACTGGATAACGACATAAGATCTCTCAATGGAATAGCAGAAGACAGCAACGGATTTATATGGCTGGCCACCGACAACAAGGGGATATATAAAAGTCAGACAAAAAACCTCTCGCCAAATATACAGTTCGTACCATGGGCAAAAGCGGAAAAGAACGGCAATTACTGCTTGTTCAAAGACAAAAACGGACACCTGTGGTTTGGAGATGAAAAAGGAAATATTCTCCTGATGAATCCCACTACCAATGAAACAGTCTCCTTTCATCCCCAACCGGAAGCAACAGAAAACCAAGTTTCTGCCATTAAAATACTTTTCCTCAACTCGCGCAACGACTTATGGATTGCAACGGAAAATGCATTGATAGTATACGACTATCAGAGCAAAAGCTGTTTGGCATATATGCCTTATACAAAAGAAATTGAGAAAATAACCGCCATTTGTGAGGATGGAGACGGCACCATGTGGCTGGGAACAGAAAAAGGACTGTTTCAGGCAACCCGAGAAGGCAAAAAAGTGACACTGAACGGAGGATACGAACAAAAGAGCAGTCTGACTCCGGGTAAAGTTATGACTATCTATATGAATAACTACAACCAACTATTCGTATCATACGCCAACAAGATTATACAAATAGACGGAAAAGAAAAAAACGTTGTATCTACCATGCTTCTTAACCAAGACCTACCCAACGGACACATCGATTGCATGATAGACGACAGAAACGGCAATACATGGCTGGGCACCAACTCGGGCATTATAACAATCAACAATAAAAATAACTCTTTCTACTTATATGCTTTTCCGGAAAACTACTATCAGGTTTGCCGGCTGAACAACGGAAAATTATTGTGGGTAAACTCTACGGGGCTGCTTTACTTTGATCCCCGGATGCTGAAAGAAACTTCCAGCAAGCATAAATATTATATCGCTGACATCAATGTAAATTATAATAAGGTGGAAATAGGCGAAAAAATAAACGGACAAGTTATTTTGGACAAACCGGCACATTTAATAGACCGACTGACCTTGAACTACAACAATAACAATCTCGTGTTTTATTTGAGCGACTTGCGTTACAGCACTTCCTCCAATAAAGTGGAATATCGCCTGCTGCCCAATGATAGAAAATGGCATTTCGGTGATTATGACCAAGTGAGGTTGAGTAACATTGAGCCGGGAGACTACATACTCGAAATAAAGCCCTCCTATCCGATGGAAGGAAATGAACAAATCACCCATATTGCCATCACTGTAGGTAAGTATTGGGCCACCACCGGATGGGCAATTACCGGCTACATACTTATCATTATGGGAAGCATATTCCTGACTTGGCTCTACTTTAACAGCAAAGCACTGAAACGACAGATGTATAAAGAAAAAGAAGTGCGAATGAAAGAACGTCTGGAAAAAGCTACGGAAATAAGAGCAGAAGAGAAAAAGAACCGGCAAATGCGTGACCAAATCAGCTATATGCTGGCACGCGAATTGAGAACCCCTCTGTCACTGGTCACTGCACCGCTGAAAGAAATGATAAGCAACTCGGCTTTACCGGAATCGTTCCTGCAGAAAGTAAAAGTGGCCTATCGTAACTCAATCTGTATGCAGGATATCTGTAACCAATTGCTCAATATTCATCAGGAAGAAAACTACGGTCCTACCCTGAATGTAGCTCCATATACGGCGAGCAGAATAGCCGATGAAGTGGTGCGGGCTTCGTATGAATTGCTGAATGTCAGCCCCATCAATCTATATTACGACAAGGACAACAAGATAAATACGGAAATATGGATTGACCGGCAAAAAATTATGTTTGTCCTCAGGAATATAATGTCGAATGCATACCGCCATATTTCTTATGCCGGTGCCATCCGCTTTGTCGTCAGCATCACAAGTCTGAAAGGAAAAGAGTACTGCCTTTTCACCATAGAAGACGATGGAAAAGAAGTGATAGAAGAATCATCTGTCACCTATCTGGGAGAAGACAGGTATATCTTGCCGAGTAACTATCTGCATCCTGAACTGGGTATTGAAATTATGAGAAGAACGGCACTCGATCACCATGGAGATATTCAAATCAAACAAGACAAAGAAATAGGTACTTCCGTCACCTTATATATTCCGCTAGGCAAAGAGCATTTTAAAGGAGAAGAATATGTCGTATTTGTCAAACCGGAACATATACAGATAGATGACAACCGGGCAAAGATTATCACTGTGGAGGATAAAAAGAAACAAGAGTTGCAAGACAGTATCATCCCCCGACCGATTGAAAGCCCTGAAACAAAATATAAAATACTCGTTATCGAGGACCATGCGGATATCCGGCTTTATCTGAAAGTGTTATTCGGTGGGACCTATAACATTATCATGGCAGAAAACGGTGAAGAAGGAGTAAAAGTTGCCCGCAAAGAGATACCCGACCTGATTATTACCGATGTCATGATGCCTGTTATGGACGGATTTGAATGTTGCCGCATCTTAAAAGAAGATTTGAAAACCTGCCATATCCCTATCATCCTGCTGACAGCATTGGTAGGTGACGAAGACGTGGTGAAAGGTATCGAACTGGGCGCCGATGATTATATCTTGAAACCGTTCAATCCGGAGATTCTGCGCACAAAAGTAAAACGGCTCATCAAGAGCAGAGTGGAGTTGAAACAAATCTATACCAAACTGCTGATGCCGTCTATCAACACTATCGGAGATATTCAAGAAGAAAACGACATAGCCATAAAAATTGAAGACCCATTCGTCACACAAATCCTGAAAATTATAAATGACAACCTGCAAAACCAGGAGTTCAATGTGAAGAAACTCGCCGAAATGCTAAATATGAGTCAGCCTACCCTCTATCGGAGAGTGAAGCAGCTCACCAACTTTACCATTATAGAGCTGGTAAGAGGCGTGCGCCTGAAACGCTCGGCAGAGCTGCTACGAACTAAAAAATATAGTGTGCAGGAGGTAGCCGAAATGGTAGGCTATAACGACATTCCAACTTTCAGAAAGCACTTTGTCGATTTCTATGGAACAACTCCGTCTACATTTAACAGCAAAGAAGAGACCGAAGATAAAAAATAAACGTTAACAGCCAAATATTTTTTCAACTAAAAATCGTACCTTTGCAGTCAAATATTAGGTATAGTATGCAAGACATTAGAAACATTGCCATCATCGCCCACGTAGACCACGGAAAAACAACGCTCGTGGACAAGATGATGTTGGCGGGACATTTGTTCCGCAATGACCAGACCAATGGGGAACTGGTATTGGATAACAATGACTTGGAACGTGAGAGAGGTATAACCATCCTTTCAAAAAACGTTTCAATTAACTACAATGGAACAAAAATCAATATTATTGATACTCCGGGACACGCCGACTTCGGTGGTGAAGTGGAACGTGTACTCAATATGGCCGATGGATGTATCCTGTTGGTAGATGCGTTTGAAGGCCCGATGCCTCAAACTCGCTTTGTGCTCCAAAAGGCTTTACAACTCGGTTTGAAACCGCTAGTGGTAGTCAACAAGGTCGATAAACCCAATTGCCGCCCGGAAGAAGTATATGAAATGGTGTTCGACTTGATGTTCAGCCTCAACGCCACAGAAGAGCAGCTGGACTTCCCGGTTATCTACGGTTCTGCCAAAAATAACTGGATGGGCACCGACTGGAAAACTCCGACCGATAACCTGACAGCATTGCTGGATGCTATCATCGAACATATTCCTGCTCCAAAACAACTGGAAGGTACTCCACAAATGTTGATTACCTCTCTGGACTATTCATCATATACCGGACGTATCGCTGTGGGCCGCGTTCATCGCGGAACATTGAAAGAAGGTATGAACATCACTTTGGCAAAACGTGATGGTTCGATGGTGAAGTCTAAAATTAAAGAAGTACATACATTCGAAGGATTGGGACGTAAAAAAACCGATGCTGTATCATCGGGCGATATCTGCGCCATTATCGGTGTGGACGGTTTTGAAATCGGAGATACAATCTGCGATTACGAAAAACCGGAACCCTTGCCACCCATTGCCATCGACGAACCTACCATGAGTATGTTATTCACTATCAATGACTCTCCTTTCTTCGGTAAAGAAGGTAAATTTGTGACCTCGCGCCACATCCACGACCGTTTGATGAAGGAACTGGATAAAAACTTGGCATTGCGCGTTCGCAAAAGCGAATTGGAAGACGGTAAATGGATAGTATCAGGACGTGGTGTATTACACCTCTCTGTCTTGATTGAGACAATGCGTCGTGAGGGTTACGAGCTTCAGGTAGGACAGCCGCAGGTTATTTTCAAAGAAATAGACGGAGTGAAATGTGAGCCGATAGAAGAACTCACGATCAGTGTTCCCGAAGAGTTTGCCAGCAAAATGATTGATATGGTAACTCGCCGTAAAGGTGAAATGACCTCCATGGAATCTCAGGGAGATCGTGTCAATATTGAATTTGATATGCCTTCACGTGGTATTATCGGCTTGCGCACCAATGTATTGACAGCTTCTCAGGGAGAAGCGATCATGGCACACCGTTTTAAAGAATATCAACCCTACAAAGGTGATATCGAACGCCGTAGCAACGGTTCTATGATTGCAATGGAAAGCGGTACGGCTTTTGCTTACGCTATCGACAAGTTGCAAGACCGCGGTAAATTCTTTATCTATCCGCAGGATGAAGTATATGCAGGTCAGGTAGTGGGCGAACATGTTCATGAAAATGACCTGGTCATCAATGTGACCAAATCAAAGAAACTGACCAATATGCGTGCATCAGGTTCGGACGATAAGGCTCGTATCATTCCACCCGTAATCTTCTCATTGGAAGAAGCACTGGAATATATCAAAGAAGACGAATATGTAGAAGTAACTCCAAAAAGTATGCGTATGCGTAAAGTAATTTTGGATGAACTGGAACGTAAAAGAGCAAATAGAGGATAAAAGGAAATTGCTATATATCAAAGAGAGGCGGCTTACTGTTGAACCGCCTCTCTTTTTTTATTATTCCATCTTTATGGTTTTATTACGTACTCTGCGAAGTATATTCTGCATATCATATACTACCTCAGGATGCTGTGATGCCACATTAGCGCGTTCATTTATGTCTTTCCTCATATCATAAAGCTGGGGAGTGCTTAAATTACCGGTTTCAATTTTAGGTCCCCACTGTATCATTGCAGGACCATCATTCGGCTCAATATATTTCCAGTCTTTGGTACGAACAGACAACACGTGATTAGAAGCAAGCTCAATTACCCAAGGACGGTCTTCATCATCTGTTCCCAGCAAATTACCGATGCGATTGTAACTATCAGGAGCACTACCTTTTGGAAGTCTGGCATTGACCAATGCCCCCAAAGACGCCATCCAGTCAATTTGTGACATCAAGACATCCGACTCACGATTTTCCTTAATCTTCTTGGGCCAACGCACGATAGCAGGAACGGCGGTACCTCCTTCGAATGCACTGTATTTATTCCCTCTCCACGGACCGGCAGGACTATGCCCGTTCAACAATTCTTCTGCTTTATCATCATAACCATCATCTACCACAGGACCATTGTCACTGGACAGGATAATCAATGTATTTTCCGCCAACCCCAGTTTGTCGAGCGTTTCCATAATCTGGCCTACCGACCAATCAAACTGTACAATAGCATCTCCGCGTACACCCATCGGGTTCTTTCCACGGAAGCGGTCGTGCGGGAAACGAGGAACATGAACGTCATTGGTTGCAAAATACATAAAGAAAGGCTCATCTTTATGCTGTTTGATGAAGTCAATGGCATGAGTAGTAATAGAATCGGCAATATTTTCATCTTTCCAAAGAGCTTTACCACCGCCTTTCATGAAACCGATACGACTGATACCATTCACAATAGACATATCGTGTCCGTGACTCGGTTTCTGATTATAGAGCAACTCGGGATGATCAGCACCGGTAGGCTCACCCGGAAAATTTTGTTTATAGCTAACCTCTATAGGAGCAGAAGGATCATAATTTGCCACTTTACCGTTTTCTATGAATACACACGGAACACGGTCGGCTGTTGCTGCCATGATATAATGATAATCAAACCCTAAATCCCCTAAAGCAGCAGGAAGCGGAGCATTCCAGTCTTGTTGTCCCGTTTTATCTCCCAGGCCCAAATGCCATTTACCGATTGCACAAGTAGTATATCCCGCATTTTTAAACATATCTGCCATAGTATATTGTTCCGGGCGGATAATCATACCGGCATTTCCTGCTGCCACATCGGTATCAGGACGACGCCATGCATATTCACCGGTCAACAAAGAGTAACGGGAAGGGGTACTGGTAGCAGCTACGGTGTGAGCATTGGTAAAGCGAATACCTTCACCCGCCAAACGATTGACATTGGGAGTCTGCACATTCTTTGCACCATAACATTCCAAATCACCATAACCCAAGTCATCAGCCAAAATAACAATCACATTGGGCTGCTCACGATTGGTCACTTTATTCTCTTTGGGAGTCCTGGCTTCCGCAGTCAGAGCAGGACACAACACCGGTGTCAAGAGAGATAAAGCCAAATACTGTTTTTTCATGATATTTTAATATTTTAGTCAGATAAGGTGTGTCAAAAACCTAATGTAGCATTTTTGACACACTTTTTCCTATTGTTAGAATTACTCACGCAAGTTAGGATTAATATTTTGTTCTGACAAAGGAATCGGCCATTTATAATCCTGAGGATTACGAAAATCTCGTCTTCCTACATACCAGCGGCAATGTCCTGTCGGATCTACAAACTTGGTAGAACCGGCATAAGTGGTAGATTTAGGATAAGGAGCACCCCATACCTCACCAACAAGCACTGTCTCAGCAAGTTTCCAGCGCAACAAGTCCCAATATCTGATACCTTCAAAAGCCAATTCAACACGACGCTCATTACGGAGTAATTCGCGCAATTTGTCTGAATTAGTTTCTGTAACAGGTGGCATCTTAACATCAGCACGTCCACGCACCTGATTGATGGTCAAATTCAATACTGTTTGATCAATGGCCTGCCCGCTTTCAATCAAACATTCCAAATAGCTCAATAAAACTTCTGCATATCTGATTACCGGAGTCACAGCACTATAGCTATTCAAATCATTGATCGGATTCTCATCAAAATATTTCCGCCACATAAAACCAGTCTTAGATACTTCTGAAGAATAATCCAAACGTTCTTTCTTTGATGCTTCATAATCCGGACTCATGCGATATTCAGTACCCATAAAAGTCGCTCCATTATAATAGATGGTATAATCAAGACGCGGATCACGGTTCTCACCTAAATTATCCGGGTTGTAACGTGAATCGTCATAGCTGAACGGAGTTCCGTCTTTAAACTCATAAGATTCAAATAATCCGGCCGAAGGATTGGACAGACTCCATCCACCGTCTTTTGCAGACAAAATATGCTGTGGAAGACCGCAACCAAAATAGTTTTCAAGATAGGATATATAATAAATATTCTCCTTGTTGCCTACACCGGTTGAAGGATGGAACAGTTCCCGATACACAGGATGAATTGAGTTATCACCATAATCGATGATTTCCTTATAAGCGGCTGCTCCACCTGCCCAATCCTGCATCAGCATACAAGTTCTGCCCAAAAATGCTAAAGCAGCCTGTTTGCAAGCGCGTCCTGTCTCACTATTCGGAATATCTTTAAAACGGGGCAGATCAGCTGCCGACTCTTTAAACTCTGTCACACACCATGACAAAATATTAGCCTGAGTTTCCTTTTCAACTGTATTGGCCTCTTCACCTGTCAGAGTTTTGGTCACTAAAGGTACATCCTTAAAATAACTGGCCAGATAGTGATACTGAGTGGCACGCAAAAAGCGGGCTTCGGCAACCATTCTGGTTTTCTGTTCTGATTCGGGAGCATTGGCAATACCCTCCAAGAAACGGTTACACAAACCGATACGCTTATAAGCCGATGACCAATAGTTTTTAATAAAAGAGTTATTATTCAACAGTTTACCACTAGAAATATTAAAGAATGGATTATTTTCTCCACGACGGTCATAAGCATTGTCTGTCAGATGTTCCATAAACAACATACCATGATAAGACCAAAAGTCCGAAACACTATATTCCAAACCATTTGTAATACTACCTCTATATAAGGAAGTTAAAGCCAATTCGGCATTCTTATCATCAGTCCAAAAATTATCTTCCGACAAATCTGTCAATGGATAACGCTCCAAATCACATGATTGCAATGAAAATGAAGCTAATAAAACAGTAAAAGCTATATATTTTAATCTTTTCATAAGTCATTAGAATTTTAAAGTTAAGCCCAAAGTATAAGTTGACATAGTTGGATAGTATTGACCGTTATTACTTGTGTTTTCAGGATCCCAGCCTTTACGATACCCCTTGAAGGTTAAAGGATTGTCTAAAGAAACATAGAAACGCATACTGGTGGAACCAAACTTTTTAACTAGATGTTCGGGTAATGTATAACCTAACTGAACATTACGTACTTTCAGAAAAGAAGCATCCAATACCCAGAAATCAGAAGTCAGTGTATTATTACTACCTGCATTTGACATAATCTCCAAGCGAGGATATTCAGGATAACGGTTATCCTGCTGCACATTCCAGCAATTCTCCATTTGCCATTTCTGAATATTACCCTCCTGATAGAATGCATGACCTGCATAAACAGACAACATACCTTTCACCTTAGCAACTCCCTGAAGCAATACACTGAAATCAAATCCTTTATATTCTCCACCGAAATTCAATCCAAAAGTATATTTAGGTATACGAGAGCCTAAGAACGTTTTGTCATCCGGTGTTACTTTGCCATCACCTGTAATATCAACATAACGAATATCTCCGGCTTTAGAACCTTTGGCTATCGCAGTCTGATCATACCAGTCACCTACTTCATCATCGGTCAGAAATACTCCGTCCGTCTTATACCCATAAAACATCTGCATCGGATAACCGATAAACAAATCGCTACCGTTACCTACCATACCATTGTTCTGGGTCACATTTCCCATACCCAATGTCAATACCTTATTATCAATAATAGAGAAATTACCATTAATATGATAATGGAACTTACCAATTGTATTTTGATGACCTATTTCAAACTCCCAACCTTTATTTTCCAACTCACCGGTATTTACTTGCGATACACTTAATCCGAAAATCGAAGAATAACTTGCAGCCGGCTTATACAATACATCTGTAGTCTTACGATAGAAATAAGAAGCATTAAATGTCAACTTATTATTAAAGAATGCAGTCTCAATACCAACATCGGTAGTACGAGTACGCTCCCACTTCAAACCCGGATCCACATAAGTAGTAACAGCTGCTCCTTGTGTGTACACTCCGCCAAATACATAGTTCTGTGCTTGCCCTAAAGAGTATACCGACTGATAAGGATAGTTACCGATATTATTATTACCCAATATACCGTAAGAAGCTTTCAGTTTTAAATTATTAATGAAAGACAAATTTTCATTTTCCTTCCAAAACTGTTCTTCAGAGATACGCCAACCTGCAGCCAAAGAAGGGAAGAAACCATATTTGCTATCTGTCGGAAAACGAGAAGAGCCGTCATAACGCATTGTTGTTTCAAATAAATAGCGCTGATCATAGTTATATGTCAAACGACCGAAGACAGACTGTATAGCCCAATCATATCCTCCGCCTCCATTTGTCTGACCGTCTGCCCCTCCGGCCCCTAAGAAAGGTACGTCATCAGACGGAAAGTTATTACGACTACCCGATAAAGTACGCTGACCTTCGTCTTCCCAAGTATATCCTACCAATGCAGCAAGATTATGTTTACCAAAAGACTTATTATAATCAGCTACAGCTTGGAAGGTCTTATAAACAGTTCGCTTCATTTCATCGCTCAATGTAGAAGGACCGGTACTCTTGTCACCCGTAAGAATCATATCACAACGATAATGGCGAACGTGACTTAATGTATAATTATAACCGCCTAAAATTTTCAAAGTCAATCCATCTATCGGCTGATATGACAATTCAATATTATTTTTAAATTTGTCATAGTCTTCACGATATGAAGACGCACAGTCTACCCATGCCACCGGTGTACCTTGCAATTTAGGTCCTAAACCGACCTCACCATTCTGCAAGTAAGTCGGAGTTAAACCGGGAAAACGAACGGCATTAGAAATAATCCCTTTAAATCCGCCAATATCCAAAGAACCCGGAGTAGAAGGTTCGTGACGATCGGAAGTCATACCGCTCAGACGCACTTGTAGTTTCAAGTTCTTAGCCAATTCCGCACCAAGGTTTACACGAGCATTGTAACGGTTATAATAGTTATTGTCCAACAAACCATTTTGACGCAAATATCCCAATGATACCATATATTGTACCTTTTCCGTACCACCGCTTACACTCAACTCATGCTTGGTTTGCAGTGCATGACCGCCCAAAAGATCATCAAGATACATTTCGTCAGCATAGTTATCAGGGTCAGAACCATCACGATACTTCTGAATCATCTCAGGCGTATAGGTTTCTGCTCCAATCGCCTTATTATAAAATTCTGCATATTCATAAGAATGAGCCAATTCCGGCAATTCTGTAGCCTGACTCATACCCACGGAACCATTATAAATAATACGGGCTTTACCTTCCTTTCCTTTCTTGGTTGTTACCAAAATAACACCATTGGCAGCACGAGAACCATAAATAGCTGCTGAAGAGGCATCCTTCAGAACTGAAATATTATCAATATCGGCCGGAGTCAAATCACTCAAAGAACCGGGAAGTCCATCTACTAGAACCAAAGGACTAGGAGTTGCTCCAAACGAACCGACACCACGGATACGAATTGTACCGGCATCCTGTCCCGGATTACCGCTTTCCTGTGTAATGGTAACACCCGACATCTGACCGGTCAACATATTAGAAACGTCAGGCACTGCACGAGATTCCAATGCTTTACTGTCCACTGATGCAATAGAGCCAATCACATTGACTTTCTTCTGCGAGCCATAACCTACAACCACCACTTCATCCAGTGTTTCCGTATCTTCTTTCAGAGTAATATTAAGGAAAGATTTATTTCCGACCGGAACATCCTGAGTATTATAACCAATATAAGAAACTTGCAAAGTAGCATTGCTTGGAACGGACAAATCAAAGTTACCATCTATATCTGTAATACTTCCTACAGTGGCATCTCCTTTTAAAATTACATTGGCACCAATAATAGGTTCCCCGGCCGAATCTTTTATAGTACCCTTAATTTTCTTAACCTTCTCATCATCTTTCAGAGTGATAACAATATAATTGTCATTCACTTGATAGACACAATTAGTTCCTTTTAGCAAATCCGACAGAATTTGCAATACATCCTGATTCTTTTGATTCAAGACAACTTGCTTATTGACATCCAGTTGTGAAGTGTTATAAGCAATCTTATACTTCGAAACAGATTCAATTTTCTCAAACGCTTGCTTTAAAGAAAGACGTTCCCCATTGAAGGAAACTTTCTGTGCATTAACAGAGAGGCTGCCGGCCAGAAATAAGCCAACACCAAGCCCCAACACTCGAATAAATTTCTTGTTCATTTCATATTAGATTTATTAACGACATAAGGTGTACGTACATGAGAAAGACAATTCAAATAAATACTACACCCAATGGCTTTGTGTTAATAAATACTAAACCACTATCTTAAATAGATATTCTTGCCAACAATTTCATATTCTATACCGGGAACCAATATTTTAATGATTTGAAGTACTTGCTCCAACGATTCATTTCTATTAAAATGAACTCTCAAACTTTGATTCTGGTAAATAGATGTACGCACATGGAATTTCACACCATACACACGTTCCAAAGTATGAAGAACATCATTAAACGGCACATTGCCAAAGAACAACCCTCCCATACGCCAATCGGAGTGGGAAACAGCATTCACTTTATGCTGCTGTACTATCCCTGTGGAAGGAGTATATATCAACTGGTCATTGGGTTCCAGAAAATATTTCTCCGGTTGTTTATTTACCTTTACCTGTAACCTGCCGGTTTCCAATGTAGCCATTATCTGATTATTGTCCGGATACGCCGAAATATTGAATGTCGTACCAAGCACTTCCAACTCTAAATGGTTGGTAGTGACAATAAAAGGATGCTCTTTATCTTTTGAAACTTCAAAGAAACCTCCTCCCGCAATATAAACATTGCGAGATTCAGATATGAAACTGGAGGGATATACCAACAAAGTACCGGCATTAAGCCAAACCTTACTCCCATCAGGAAGAACCACTTCTTCACGTGTACCCATAGCTGCATAACGCTGCATATAAGTCACTTCGGACAACGTCTCCTTCACATAATCCTTTGCAGAATAATAATAGTAAGCCGAAAAACACACCATAATGAAAGGAATAGTCCAAATAGCGGCTACTCTTCCCCAATTTATTCTTTTCGTATTTCTTATATGTTCCCGATGTACTAATTCGACAGTCTGTTCTTCTTTTTTTAATCCTAAAGAGGTCTCCAAATTATAAAAAGCCTTCTCTATTTTTTCGTCAGAGCAAGAAGCATCGTCCAGTTTATCCCAAATTTGTGAAACAGCTTCTTCTCTTGCTTTATCTTCCACAGGAAAAACCATACGATTATAAACACGTTCCGTTATCTCATCAGAAACTTCATGATGAAAGAAAAAGTCTATTATCTTATGTATATAATTATTCATTTTCACATTTTATATAAAAAAGACAGTTCTATCTTATGATACACCTAAACCGGCAGTATTAAATAAACTAAAATAGAAAGAGCCAAAGCGTCTCTCAGTTCATTTAAAGCGATATTCAAATGATTCTCCACCGTTTTTTTCTGTATCCCCAGTTTCTCTGCTATTTGTTCGTTAGAAAGTCCTTCTATCCGACTCAACTTATATATCATTTTCCTTTTAGGAGGCATCTCATTCACTACCATATCAATTAATAATTGCAAATCTTTCGCTATCAATTTATCATAAGGAGTATATTCATCAGAAATCTCGGGAACATTATCTTCGCTTGTAAACCGGGAGACTTTCTTAGTTGTGATATAATTAAAAACGGTATATTTGGTAAGCATGAACAAATAAGAATCAAAATGATGTACCTTGTGAAAAATCGCTCTCTTATTCCATAGTTTTATAAAGACAATTTGAGTCAAATCCTCAGAATCATCCAAATCTTTTATAAATCCCCGTATAAAAGCATATACCTTAGGATAAAACAGCTTGAATATCTTATGAAAGGCTTCATGGCTGCCAGAGGCAAATTCTCCTACAACTTCCGGTTCTACAATCATTTATTAAGATTAAGATTAATTCAAATGAAACGGGTGTAAATGTAGGGAATTTATTAGAGAACACCAAAAATAGATTCTAAAAGTACAATTTTAGCTTATAGAGATAAAGGAATACAAAACGAGCTGCCTCCTATATTCGAGCAGAAACATATCACTCGAATATAGAAAGCGGAAAGGAGGGGGGGGGGAAATCAATCAATAAATTTCACTTTCGAAGTATCACGGGGCTTAGCTGCCGGAGCCTCATCGGGATAACCAAAAGCAATAGCGTACAATAATTCATACCCATCCGAAAAATCCAACTTCTTCAAATAACCGGCAGCCGCAGGAGATTTCATAAAGCGGACAGGACCACCTAAACAACAACTTCCTATACCCATGGACTGAGCTGTAAGAATCATATTCGCCCCTAAAAGCCCACAATCTATTTGAGACATATCATACCGGGGATCATAGGCAATAAAAGCAACGGTAGGAGCATTATTGAACATATTCTTAAATCCGGCACGTTCAGCAGCCTTTGGATTTTCTTTCTTGAAAATCTCAGTCAGCTCATTAATAAAATCCTGATTATCTACCACACGCACTTCCCATGATTGTTTATTCATCCCATTGGGAGCATGAATACCACAGTTCAGAATAGTTTCCATTTTATCCCGTTCCACAGCCTCCGGTTTGTACTTCCGAATACTGCGGCGTGCCATAATAGTTTCAATGACAGGATTATCTTGCACTTTAACAATGCTATCGGACATTCCGGTCTCTTTCTGTGAAGGCTGCGATGTACATCCACACAATGCCAGAGTAAACAAGCCGGCACCTAATAAGAAAATACTTAGTGATTTCATTTGCTTTTATATTTTTGATTTGCAACAAATCTAGTCATTTTCAAGCATAAAAAAAAGTGGTTCCTTATTCAGGAACCACTTTTTATATGTTAAATCTGTAAAATTCAGATTACAATTTCGGACCGGCAGCAACCAACTTCTTACCTGCTTCGTTACCAGTGAACTTAGCGAAGTTCTTGATGAAACGACCAGCCAAGTCTTTTGCTTTTTCATCCCACTGAGCAGCGTCAGCGTAAGTGTCACGAGGATCAAGGATCTTCGGATCAACGTTAGGCAATTCTGTAGGAACAACAAAGTCGAAGAAAGGAATAACCTTAGTAGGAGCCTTGTCGATAGAACCGTCCAGGATAGCATCGATGATACCACGAGTATCACGGATAGAGATACGCTTGCCTGTACCGTTCCAACCAGTGTTAACCAAGTATGCTTTAGCACCGGTCTTTTCCATCTTCTTAACCAATTCTTCAGCATATTTAGTCGGGTGCAATGACAAGAAAGCAGCACCGAAGCAAGCTGAGAATGTCGGAGTCGGTTCAGTGATACCACGTTCTGTACCAGCCAATTTAGCTGTAAATCCAGACAAGAAGTAGTACTGAGCCTGTTCAGGATTCAGGATAGACACCGGAGGCAATACACCGAATGCATCAGCTGACAAGAAAATAACTTGTTGAGCGTGAGGACCTTTAGAAATAGGTTTAACGATGTTTTCGATGTGGTAGATAGGATAAGAAACACGAGTGTTTTCAGTTGTGCTCTTATCAGCGAAATCAATCTTACCGTCAGCATCAACAGTAACGTTTTCAAGCAGAGCGTCACGTTTGATAGCAGCGTAGATATCGGGTTCGCTTTCTTTATCCAAGTTGATAACCTTAGCGTAGCAACCACCTTCATAGTTGAATACACCTTCGTCATCCCATCCGTGTTCGTCATCACCGATCAACTTACGTTTCGGGTCAGTAGACAATGTAGTCTTACCTGTACCAGACAAACCGAAGAAGATAGCAGAGCTGGTTCCTTCCATGTTAGTGTTGGCAGAGCAGTGCATAGAAGCGATACCACGAAGCGGGTTCATGTAGTTCATGATAGAGAACATACCTTTCTTCATTTCACCACCGTACCAAGTGTTCAGGATAACTTGTTCTTTGGTCTTCAAGTTGAAAACTGTAGCAGTTTCAGAGTTCAAGCCCAGTTCTTTGTAGTTGTCAACTTTTGCTTTAGATGCGTTGAAACATACAAAATCAGGTTCTCCGTAAGCTTCCAGTTCTTCAGCAGTCGGGCGGATGAACATGTTAGTTACGAAGTGAGCCTGCCAAGCTACTTCCATGATGAAACGTACTTTCATACGAGTTGCAGCATTAGCACCGCAGAATGTATCAACAACGAACAAACGCTTGCCGCTCAATTGTTTTACTGCTTTAGACTTCAGGTCAGCCCAAGCTTCTTCAGTACAAGGTTTGTTATCGTTTTTATATTCGTCAGAAGTCCACCATACTGAGTTTTCAGAAGCTTCATTCTTAACGAAGAATTTATCTTTAGGAGAACGACCTGTATAAACACCGGTCATTACGTTTACAGCGCCCAGTTCAGTTACCTGTCCTTTTTCGAAACCTTCCAATCCGGGTTTGGTTTCTTCAGCGAAAAGTACATCATAAGAAGGATTGTGGAGAACTTCCTTCACGTCGGTAATACCGTACTTGCTTAAATCTAAATTTGCCATTTTTAAATGATTTAAATTGGTTAATTGTATAATGTTGTTTTTACTCTCTATTTCGGAAGAAGATGTTTTTCAACACCCCCTTGTCTAAGGCGCTACAAAATTAGTGCTTTATTTTAAAAAAAAGAAGTTATTAGAGAAAAATTTCCGTAATAGTGAAAGATTTATATTTGTGTAACAAAAATGCAATTTGCACTTTACAAATATGAAATTTATTTTGTTTCTTTGCAGGTCAAAGTCAATCATATAACAATAACACAGATATGAAAATCATCAATCTCAGTGAAGGCAATTCGCTTCTGAACCAATACGTAGCAGAATTGCGTGATGTACATGTTCAGAACGACCGTATGCGCTTCCGCAGAAATATCGAAAGAATAGGGGAAATCATGGCATACGAAATGAGTAAAGCACTAACCTATTCCGTCAAGCAGGTACAGACACCACTGGGAACTGCCACGGCCAGTACGCATGATGACAAAATAGTGATTGCCACTGTATTCCGCGCCGGACTGCCCCTGCACACCGGTTTTCTGAATATGTTCGACCATGCCGATAACGCTTTCGTTTCCGCATTCCGTTTCTACAAGGATGATGAACACCGTATTGTAGATGTACACATCGAATACATTGCCGCTCCCTCTCTGAATGACAAGACATTGCTTTTGGTCGACCCGATGCTTGCCACCGGCGAAAGCATGGAGCTTGCCTGGAAAGCTTTACTCACTAAAGGTACTCCTGCCAAACTGCAAATGGCCTGTGTCATTGCCAGCCGACAAGGAGTAGAGCATATGGCAAAACTTTTTCCCGGTGATGATATCACATTATGGTGTGCCGCCATCGACCCGGTTTTGGACGAACACAAATACATTGTTCCGGGGTTGGGAGATGCAGGCGACTTGTCGTTTGGCGAGAAACTCTAACATCCGACTGTCATAAATCACAAATGGTTAGTAACCGGCAGCCCTCTCGCTGCTCATTACTAACCATTTATTATTTTCGACGATATGTCAAAAAGTAATTTCCATATCGTTATTTCACTTCCCAGATATCATTGGTCATCAGCAATTCCCGGAAATTATGATATTTCTTTTTAGCTGAGACTTCATCAATTTGTTCGTGAACCGCATCATCATAAGTAGGAGCCTCCACATCACGAATAACGCCCAATGCAATCGGGAAATCAGGACCTTCCATCAAAGCCAGTTTCAGCTGCAACGTGTTATCCATGCAATGTGCATCGTGAATCAGAATGTCTTTTTCTGTAATCCCATTCTCACCCAGTTTCACCACTTTCAGTCCGAAGCCTTCCTGCATCAATCCGAATTCCTTGTTCTCGCCAAACAACATCGGTTTGCCATGTTCCAGATAAATCGCATTCTTGGCGCGGCCTTCCTTATTGTATACAGATTCGTGTGTACCGTCATTGAATATCACACAATTCTGAAGAATCTCGCAAACCGAAGCACCCTTATGGTTAGCGGCTGCCTTCAACACTTCCACAGTGCCGGGACCGTCCGTTGCCACAGCACGGGCAAAGAAACGTCCGCGTGCACCAAAGCATAATTCGGCCGGATGGAACGGGTCTTCCACTGTTCCGTAAGGAGACGACTTGCTGACAAACCCACGGGGAGAAGTAGGAGAATACTGCCCTTTCGTCAAGCCATAAATACGATTGTTCAGCAAAATCATGTTCAAGTCGATATTACGACGCACAGCGTGGATAAAATGATTACCACCGATAGCCAGCCCATCACCGTCACCGGAAATCTGCCACACGGTGAGTTTCGGATTAGCTACCTTGCAACCGGTAGAAATTGCTGCCGCACGACCATGAACAGTTTGCATGGCGTATGTATTCATATAATAAGGCAAACGGCTGGAACAACCGATACCCGAAATAACTGCTGTATTATGAGGAGCTATTCCCAGTTCAGCCATCGCTTTGTGCAATGATGCCAAAAAGAAATGGTCACCGCAGCCCGGACACCAACGGGGCTGTCCTTTCTTAAAATCTTTTGCTGTATATTCGCTCATAGTTCTTACTTTCTTTACGGTTATTATTTATTTAAAATCTCTGTGAAAGCATCAACTAATTCGCTGACAACAAACGGTTGACCTTTTACTTCATTAAACTGATAAGGAACAAATCCGTCTACTTTCATACGGAGATATCCGGCAAACTGGCCTAAGTTCTGTTCGGCCACCACTACCTTCTTATATTTCTTCAGCACTTCCGCCGTATTCTCAGGCAATGGGTTCAAATGAACGAAATGAGCCAAAGCAACTTTCTTTCCCGCCTTATTCATTTCTTCCATGGCCGAATACAAATGACCGTAAGTTCCGCCAAAGCCCACAATCAAAAGGTCGGCATCATCTGCACAGCCTTGCACCTTCACATCGGGCACAGGAATCTTCGCCACCTTTTCGGCACGTAAGCGACACATCAGATTATGGTTTTCAGGGTCTGTAGAGATAGCTCCCGTATTACTGTCTTTCTCCAGACCACCCAGAATGTGCATATAACCTTCCTGTCCGGGAAGAGCCCAATAACGAACGCCGGTTTCCGGATTACGTTTATAAGGTGTATAGTTATCTTTCATTTCCGGAGTCACGTAAGGAGGATTGATGGCAGGATAGCTTTCCAAGTCGGGCAATCTCCATGCACCCGAACCATTGGCAACAAACCCGTCTGTCAGAAGAACAACCGGAGTCATGTGTTCCAATGCCATTTTACAAGCAGCATAAGCAGCATCAAAACAATGAGTGGGAGAAGCTGCGGCAATCACCGGCATGGGAGATTCACCGTTACGTCCGAACAATGCCTGCAACAAGTCTGTCTGCTCCGATTTGGTAGGCAAACCGGTAGAAGGACCGCCACGCTGAACATCAACAACCACCAAAGGCAATTCGGTGATTACAGCCAGGTTCATCGCTTCAGATTTCAGGCAGACTCCGGGACCTGAAGTAGAGGTCGCTGCCAGCGCACCGGCAAATGAAGCACCGATAGCAGTGGCACAACCTGAAATTTCGTCTTCACACTGAACAGTAGTCACACCCAATGACTTGTGCTTGGACAATTCATGAAGAATATCTGTTGCCGGAGTGATGGGATAAGAACCGAGGAACAACGGCAGTCCTGCCTTTTCAGCAGCTGCAATCAAGCCGTATGCCGTTGCCTTGTTTCCGCTGATATCCATATATTTTCCGGGAACCTTTGTTTTTGTTTCTACCTTATAGGTATGGTCTACAGAAGCATGTGTATTATGCCCGTAGTCATAACCGGCGTGAATTACTTTAATATTAGCCTCGGCAATGGCCGGCTTCTTTGCAAACTTTTCACGCAAGAAATTCTCTGCGATTGTCAAATCGCGATTAAACAACCAGCAAACCAATCCCAGTGCAAACATATTACGGCACTTCAGCATTGATTTGTTATCCATTCCGCTATCTGCCAGACAATTCTTGACCATCTGCGAGATAGGAGCAGCAATCACATCCTGCTTGATGCCCATTTCCTCAATGGGATTCTCTGTCTTAAAAGCCGCCTTGTCCAAATCCGATTTCTGGAAACAATCTGTATCAATGATGATACAGGCTGTGGACTTGGCAAACTTATATTGTGTTTTCAATGCAGCGGCATTCATGGCAACCAACACATCGCATTTGTCGCCGGGAGTAAACACCTTACCGGCACCAATATGTACTTGGAAACCTGATACACCTGTCAATGAGCCTTGCGGGGCACGGATATCCGCCGGATAATCGGGAAAAGTACTGATATCATTTCCCACTGTAGCCGAAATATTAGAAAATATATTTCCGGCTAGCTGCATACCATCGCCTGAGTCGCCTGAGAAACGGACCACAACCTGGTCCAACTCCTTGACTATCATTTCATCTGCCATAACTTATAATTTAGGGTTACAATAAATTCATTGCTCGCAAAGTTCGGAAAGTCCTGTCAAAAAACAAAATATTCCGCCATTTATCTCCATGCGATTATCAAAGTGCACAAAATTACAGCAATATTTAATTTCAAACGAAGAAAAAGAGTAGATAAATAACTGTTTAATAGCATACTTCACTATCAATATGATATCGAAGCGATATCCTCCGGAATAACATATTGTTATTTTTATGTATATTTTACGAACATCAGAAAACTTCTTCTGACAGATAAGTAAATCAATGGCCGATTTTAAAACATCAGAATGACAAAATAATTATTCCTCTTGTCATCTATACCCTTTTCTTATATTTTTCATTCTTTCATATTGCCGTTTTAACAAAAAGGACTACCTTTGCAGACAGATAAGTTGCCCTGGTAGTTCAACGGATAGAATAGATGTTTCCTAAACATTAGATAGGGGTTCGATTCCCCTCCGGGGTACCACACAGGCCGAAACATACTTCACTTGTCCCCTTTTATCCCCCTTTATGGACAATTATTATCCTATTATCGGAAAATATGTACCCCTGTTTTCGGAATACACCCTGTATCTTTGACCTCGAAATACAACTCATTCTAATCTTAAATTACATTTTATGAACACACGTTTTCTAATGACACTCTGCTGCTGCCTGTTGCCCTTCACCCTCAAAGGAGCAGGCAAAGAAGACATGAAATGGTTTACCGATGCCAAATTCGGGATGTTTATCCACTGGGGGCTTTATTCACAAACTGCCGGTGACTGGAAGGGACACCCCACAAAAGGCGGCGAACACTTTATGCTGTATGAACGGATACCGGTCAAAGAATATGCTTTAATTGCCAATGACTTCAACCCGACCGAGTTCAACGCCCGAAAATGGGTAAAGACTGCCAAAGAAGCCGGCATGAAATATATCGTCATCACCTCCAAGCACCATGACGGATTTGCCATGTATCACTCGGCATGCAGCGATTACAACATCGTTACCCGTACCCCGTTTGCACGCGACCCGATGAAAGAACTGGCCGACGAATGCCGTAAGCAAGGACTGAAATTCGGTTTCTATTATTCCCTGGGAAGAGACTGGGAAGACCCTGATGTCCCCACCAACTGGCCGACCAAAGCCGGCAGAAGCAATACGTGGGATTTTCCCGATGAGGACAATAAGAACCTTCAGGCATACATCGACCGCAAGGTGCTGCCGCAATTAACCGAACTGCTGACCAATTACGGAGAAATCGCCATGATGTGGTTCGACACTCCCGAAATGGTAACCAAAGAGCAAAGCCGTTCCATCCGCCGGCTCATTGAGCGCCTGCAACCGCATTGCCTCATCAACAGCCGCATCGGAAACGGTCTGGGTGACTACCGCATCATAGAGCAGAAATTAATGAACGAGATAGACCCGAAACCTTGGGAAGCATGCCTCACCATGGGTGCCAACTGGGGATACAACAAATATGATACTGTCTACAAGAAACCCGACATGATGATTCGCAATCTGACAGACGTGGTCAGCAAAGGAGGAAATCTGTTGTTGAACATCGGTCCCAACCCCCAAGGCAGTTTCCCGCAGCAAACCGAACCCGGACTCAACGCTTTCCGCCAATGGATAAAGACAAACGGGGAAGCCATCTACGGCACTTCGCCCTGGCATACTTACGGTGAGACCTCGCCCCTTGCCCACGGAAAAAGAGAAGAGGTAAAAGAAGGGTTCCACGATGCCGTGTTCGATGGTACACCCGTCAATGCCATTCCCGATTTCAGATATACTGCCAAAGGCAACCATGTCTACGTTATCGTACGCCACGTGCCTGCCGGTGAGTTTACACTCCGTGCCTTCAAAGGCTACACCGACCGCATCAAGCGCATCACATTGCTCGACAACAAGAAAACCGTCGAATGGAAGCCGACCGAAGAAGGATTACGAATCTGCCATATCCGGCGCTCTTCCGATGCTTTCCCTGTCTATGTGTTGCAGGTAGAAATGCAAGCAGAATAAATACTCTCTTTTACATAAAATTTCTTTTGCCGGTCCTTACTGCTTATCCTACACGTTCAGTGATAAAAAGCAAGAACCGGCTTTAAGCATTCCCCACCCTATGAATAAGCCTTTCACACCCTAAACACAGGTCTTTCCTTCCTTACATATATTACAGTCCGCCGTAACAGACCGTACAGTCCACTGCAACAGACTGTACGGTCCATTATGGAAGACTGTACAGTCTACTATGGAAGACCGTAATAACCGACAGGAGGAAAAGCCATAACCGGCAGGAGGAAAAGCCATAACCGGCAGGAGGAAAGGAGGTAATATACAGAAAGAAAGGACATAAAGGAGAGAAGAAAGAAGAGTACTCCCGCAAGCAGCGGAAACGGGCAAAAAACACAAAAAAATAAGGGAGAATGCTAAAACACCGAGACACTGTCCTGTTATACAGAGCAACAGTAGTCAGAAGTTTGGCACACTCCCTTATCAATCATCCTTCCGGACGAAAGACAGAACGGATTATTATTTAATCACGCCCAATTCCTTACCCACCTTGATAAATGCAGCAATCGCTTTATCCAGATGTTCACGTTCGTGACCGGCAGACAGCTGAACACGGATACGAGCCTGACCTTTCGGCACAACCGGATAATAGAAACCGGTTACATAAATGCCTTCTTCCTGCATCTTGGCAGCGAAGTCCTGAGACAGTTTTGCATCATACAGCATCACTGCACAGATAGCGCTCTGAGTCGGCTTGATATCGAAACCGGCAGCCAGCATCTTGTCGCGGAAATAAGTTACATTGTCCATCAACTTAGTATGCAGTGCATCGCTTTCTTTCAACATCTTGAACATTTCAAGGCTGGCGCCCACGATGGCAGGAGCAACCGAGTTAGAGAACAGATACGGACGAGAACGCTGACGCAGCATGTCGATGATTTCTTTTCTACCTGTAGTGAAACCACCCATAGCACCGCCGAATGCCTTACCCAATGTACCGGTAAAGATATCCACACGTCCGTAAACATCATATTGTTCAGCCACACCATGACCGGTCGGACCCACTACACCGGCAGAATGCGATTCGTCTACCATTACCAACGCATCGTATTTTTCTGCCAATTCGCAAATTTTATCCATCGGAGCCACATTACCGTCCATAGAGAACACACCGTCAGTAGCAATGATACGGTGGCGTTGAGCTTGAGCTTCCTGCAGGCAGCGTTCCAAGTCAGCCATGTCTGCATTGGCATAACGATAACGTTTTGCCTTACACAGACGCACACCGTCAATGATAGAAGCGTGGTTCAATGCATCGGAAATGATTGCATCCTCGTCGGTCAGCAGCGGTTCGAACAAACCACCGTTTGCATCAAAGCAGGCAGCATATAATATTGTATCTTCGGTCTTGAAATAATCAGAGATAGCAGCTTCCAGTTGTTTGTGCAAGTCCTGGGTTCCACAAATGAAACGTACAGACGACATACCAAAGCCATGAGAGTCCATTGCGTCTTTTGCTGCTTGGATCAAACGCTGGTTGTTTGACAATCCTAAGTAGTTGTTCGCGCAGAAGTTCAATACTTCTTCTCCTGCATTTACTTTGATATCAGCCTTTTGGGGAGTTGTAATGATACGTTCGTTTTTATACAATCCGGCTTCTTTGATGCCAGCCAGTTCCTTCGTGAGGAACTCTTTCATTTTACCATACATAGCTTTGATTTTTATTAAGTATTAAAGATTAAGTTCAGATATTTCTCTTCGACGGACAAAGTTCTTATTTTTTTTTGAATTTCTGCAAAAATATAGAGAAAACTTTGATAAAATCTGAATGCTTCTGCCTATCTTTGCTCTCAAATAGCAAACTAACGTATTATAATTTCACTATGAAAAATGTATTGATTATCGGCTCTACCGGTCAGATTGGCTCAGAGCTAACAATGAAATTAAGAAGTATTTATAATGGTAACATCGTAGCGGGATACATCCCCGGTGCAGAACCCAAAGGCGAACTGGCAGAATCAGGTCCGTCTGCTATCGTTGATATCACAAACGAACAGCAGATTGCCGAAACTGTTTCAAAGTATCATATTGATACCATCTACAACCTGGCAGCTTTGCTGTCGGCAGTAGCAGAAGCCAAACCGCAGCTTGCATGGAAAATCGGTATGGGCGGTCTGTTCAATGTACTTGAAGTAGCCCGCACCATGAAGTGCGCCGTATTTACTCCGAGTTCTATCGGTGTATTCGGCAACAACACTCCGAAGGACAAGACTCCGCAGGACACTATCCGCAATCCGCGCACCATGTACGGTGTAACCAAGGTTTCCGGCGAGTTGCTGAGTGACTACTACAACATCCGTTTCGGTGTCGACACCCGTTCCGTACGTTTCCCGGGATTGATTTCTTACGTGACTCCTCCGGGCGGCGGTACAACCGACTATGCTGTAGATATTTATTATTCGGCAGCCAAAGGTGAAAAGTTCGTTTGTCCTATCGGCAAAGGTACTTACATGGATATGATGTATATGCCGGATGCTTTACGCGCCGCCATCGAAATCATGGAAGCAGACCCGAGCAAGTTCGTTCACCGCAACTCATTCAACATTGCTTCAATGAGCTTCGATCCTGAAATCATCTTCAACAAGATTAAGGAATACGAACCTAACTTCGAAATGGAATACCAGGTAGACCCATTGCGTCAGGCTATCGCCGAATCATGGCCTAACTCACTGGACGACACTTGTGCCCGCGAAGAATGGGGCTGGAAACCTGAATACGACTTGGATACCATGACCAAAGACATGCTTGCCAAGTTGAAAGAACGTTTCAAGAAATAAATACTGTCTTAAAGAATCCGACAGCCTTCATACACCGGTAAGAAAGCCGGTTGTGAAGGCTGTTTTTGATTTAAAAGAAGCTATGGACAAAAAAATGATTTCAACAAACCGCAAGGTGGTTACATTTGGAGAAGTGATGCTCCGCCTTACTGCTCCCGACTTCCGCCGTTTCTCCCAGACCAACGAATTCATTGCCACGTATGGTGGCAGCGAGGCTAATGTGGCTGTATCGCTCGCCAACTTCGGGATTCCCACCGAGTTTGTCACCCGGCTGCCCGACAATGCAATGGCGCAGGCATGTATCGCATCGCTCCGTGCCAACGGGCTGGGTACGGAAGGAATCGTATTCGGAGGGAAACGCATGGGACTGTATTTTCTTGAGAGTGGCGCTTCGTTTCGCAATTCCAATGTGGTATACGATCGTGAAGGGTCTTCTTTTGCCACCCTGCGTCCCGGCATGATAGATTGGGAAAAGATATTTGCCGATGCAGACTGGTTTCATTGGTCGGGCATAGCGGCTTCACTGTCACAAGAGGGTGCCGACGCCTGTCTGGAAGCTCTACAAACGGCCGACCGCATGGGCTTAACCATTTCCTGTGATTTGAATGTGCGCAAAAAACTATGGAATTACGGGCGTTCGGTTGCCGATGTCATGTTGCCCTTGGTGCAATACAGTGATGTAATCTTCGGTGCAGAGCCGGAATACAAAGAAGTTTTCGATATCGCTCCGGTAGGCTTTCAAGCTGTGGATACTGCTTATCCGTTGGATTTGAAAGGATTCGAGACATTCGGACAGAAGATATCGCATATAGTGCCGCGTTGCCGGAAAGTCTTTTTAGAATTGCGCAATACGATTACTTCCAACCACAATCTGCTTGCAGCCGTGCTTTATTCCGACCAAACATTAAAATATACCGGCATTTACGATATTACTCACGAAGTCGACCGTGTAGGTACCGGAGATGCTTTTGTAGGAGGAATGATATACGGTTTGCTTACATATCCCGACAATGACCAGAAAGCACTGGAATTTGCTCTTGCCGCATCTGCATTGAAAAATACCGTATACGGTGACTTCAATCAGGTGACTGTGGAAGAAGTGGAAAGTCTGATGAAAGGAAATACCTCGGGAAGGGTAGCCCGATAAAACAGAGAAGATAAAAAGAAAGGAGGTTTCCATGGCGGAACCTCCTTTCTTTTTATCTCTTGGCAATTATAATCCTTCTTATGCCTTCGCTTCTTCTTCAGGCATCTTATTACCCAGTGTCAGGTAAGCAACCGGAGCAGCAATGAACAATGAAGTCAACGTACCGATAACGACACCCAGAATCATTGCAAATGCGAAACTGCGGATACTGTCTCCACCCAATACAAAGATACACAACAATACAATCAATGTACTCAATGAAGTATTGATAGTACGTGCCAAAGTAGTATTCAATGAATCATTGAACAACTGCAAACGGTTACGTTTCGGGTACAAGCCGAAGAACTCACGGATACGGTCGAAGATAACCACCTTATCATTGATAGAATAACCGATAGCAGTCAGGATAGCACCAATGAATGTCTGGTCGATTTCCAATGAGAAAGGAACCCAGCCATAGCACAATGAGTAAGCACCGATAATCAAAACGGTATCGACAGCCAATGCCACCGTTGCACCGACACTATATGCCACATTGCGGAAACGCAACAGGATATACAAACCGATAGCAACCAATGCGAACAATACAGACCAGATAGCGGAAGTCTTGATATCGTCAGCGATACTGGGACCCACCTTCTGAGAGCTGATGATTGAGCCGCCTGCACGGTTATCACGGTCGATAAATATTTCCAGTGTAGTGCCTTCGCCCAGCAAATTACCGTCTTTCAATGACTGATACAGGAACTCTTCGATTTCAGAATCGATATTGGGAGAGTCTTCAGTGATACGGTAGTTGGTAGTGATACGGATTGTTTTCTTGTCTGTACCCAAAGCGATAGCCTGCACGTTATCTTCGGTAATCTTCTGTTTCAACAGGTCGCGAACAGTTTCCGGTTCTACTTGCTGTTCAAACTGAACCACAAAGTTACGTCCGCCGGTGAAATCGATGCTCTGAGCCAAACCGCGGATAAAGAACGAAACCACACATGCTGCAATAATGATACCGAATACAGTGAACGAACGTTTCATCATACCCATAAAGTTATAATGAACATTCTGCATCAGATTCTTGGAAATACCTGTCGTAAATGTCAATCCCAGCCATTTGTCTTTGTTCATGAAGTGTTCGTAAACCACACGTGTCAAGAACACAGCAGTAAAGAACGAGCAGAGGATACCGATAATCAGTGTGGTAGCAAAACCGCGGATAGGACCTGTACCGAAATAGAACAGGATGATACCGGTAAGGATTGAAGTCAGGTTAGAGTCAAAGATTGCAGAGAATGCATTCGAGTAACCGTCAGCCAAAGCAGCCTTGACACCCTTTCCTGCTCTCAGCTCTTCTTTTGTACGTTCGTAAATCAATACGTTGGCATCCACCGCCATACCCAATGACAGCACCATACCGGCAATACCCGACATTGTCAATGCAGCCTGGAACGAGGTAAGAATACCCAGCGTAAAGAAGAAGTTCACAACCAAGGCACAGTTGGCAACCATACCCGGAATCAGTCCGTACATAGCACACATGTAAACCATCAACAGAATCAATGCCACAACGAATGAAACGATACCCTGGTTGATAGATTCCTGACCCAATGACGGACCAACGATATCTTCCTGAACAATGCGTGCAGGAGCCGGCATCTTACCGGATCTCAATACGTTAGCCAAGTCCTTTGTTACTTCGGGAGTAAAGTGACCGCTAATCAGAGAATGTCCGTCGGTGATTTCACCGTTTACGTTAGGAGCACTATATACATAATCATCCAATACAATGGCAATGGATTTTCCTACATTATTTTTTGTCAAAACAGCCCAGCGACGAGAACCGTCAGTGTTCATCGACATACTCACGCAAGGTTTGCCGAAGCTGTCGAACTCATCCTTGGCATCAGTAATCACGTCACCTTCCAACGGAGCGCGTCCGTTACGTTCGCTTGACTTGATGGCATATAATTCGAAGATACGTCCTGTCTTGTCGAAATCGGCACCTTTCACACCCCACTTCAGGCGAAGGTCTTTCGGCAACATTTCTTTTACCTCTTTCATGGCAAGGTAAGTATTGACCTGAGCTGTATCTTTATAATCAGCATAACCTACCACACAGCTGCCGTTCGGGTTCAGCTGAAGAATAGAAGCCAACGGATGTTCTTTCTTCATTTGTTCCATGGCAACAGCATTGTCTGCAGGCTCTCCCTTCAAAGCAGCAGCCAGACTATCGGCAGCAGATACCGCCTTTGCATCGGCAGTTTCAACGGCAGTAGAATCTGTAGCAGCATTATCGGTAGCAACGGTAGCAAGGATAGCACGCAATCTGTTGTCAATAGCAGTCAGATAAGGATAGATTTCCTTGGAGTCGAAAGTTTCCCAAAACTCAAGATTAGCAGAACCCTGCAAGAGCTTTCTCACACGTTCCGGTTCTTTGATACCCGGAAGTTCCACCATGATACGTCCCATCTTACCTTCCAAAGCCTGAATATTGGGCTGAACCACACCAAAGCGGTCGATACGGGTACGCAATACATTATAAGAGTTATCGATAGCAGCTTTGACTTCTTCACGCAACACCTTTTCTACATCAGCATCAGAGCTGCGGGTATTTACTTTGTCTTTCAACTGCTGAGTAGCGAACAATTCTGCCAGCTTTCCTTGTGGAGCTTCTTTCTTATACTCTCTGATAAACAGAGTAATAAAGTCATCCTGGCTGGTAACAGACTGTTTGGCAGCTTCTGATATAGCCTTGTTAAAAGCTTCGTCGGTTTTGTTGTCAGCCAATGCCTTCACCACATCCGGTACAGAAACTTCAAGAATAACGTTCATACCACCTTTAAGGTCCAGACCCAGACCAATCTCCATCTCACGACACTGTTTCAGCGTATAACTACCCAGATAAACTTTTTCATTCTGCATAGAATCAAGGTAATGTGCTTCACCCTTCGGATCTTGCGCCGCTTTATTCATGTGATAGCGGGTCACAAAAGAGAAAGAAAGATAAAACACACATACAAGGGTAAGTAATACCGCAAAAACCTTTACAAATCCTTTGTTTTGCATGTTACTTTGAAATTTATTATTTTTACTTTTTGATTAATTCTTGGTTTATACAAGGTTGCAAATATAGTTTTTTTTTCACATTCGCACGGCATGAAACACAAATATTTGAATTTCAAATAAGAAAAAAGGCTGCAAAAGTATATTTCGCAGCCTAATTTGTTCTATTTCATGGGGTATTTTATTTCAGCCCTCTGTTTTTAAGCAACGGTTCCAAGCTCGGTTCGGCACCGCGAAACGCCTTGTAAAGCACCATAGGATCCTCTGTCCCACCCTTTTCCAAAACATTCCGGCGGAAAGAGTCGGCAGTATTTTTATCGAACAGTCCATGTTCTTTGAAAGCTTCAAAAGCATCAGCATCCAATACTTCCGCCCACAGATAACTGTAATATCCGGCAGCATAACCGCTAAGGATATGATTAAAATAAGTGGCACGAATACTACCTACCTGTCAAATGTCGTCAATCATTACTTTAAATGCAACTTTAAACACTTACTGAATAAATACCGCATAGGATATGCTAAACAGTTAATATCCAATGAAGTACATTCTCCAAATGAACTTTATAAACCTTGCGGTTTTTCCTCTCGAAGCGCTTTTTATGCAGCATTTAAGAAAATTATGAGAGTATCTCCTTTATATTATCAAAAGTATTATAAAGACAAGCAAATATAGCAATATTGAACTCATATACAGTTACTTAAATCTTGAAAAAAACAATAACAATTCTAGTTTTTTAAATTTATAAATTTAAAGTTTTTCTATTATGAACAAAAAAATTTTAAGTGCAGTCCTGTTCGGAGTTTTGATGGCTTCATCTACAGGAACGTTCGTGTCTTGTAAAGACTATGATGATGACATCAAGGATTTACAAGAAGAACTGAATAAAAAGGCTTCACTTGAGGAAATGACTCAAAAACTTTCCACAATGGAAACTGCTGTGGCTGATGCAAAAAAAATAGCAGAGGAAGCAAAAGCTAAAGCAGAAGAAGCTTTGAAAAAAGCCGAAGAAGGAGGCAGTGGTAGCGGTGAGGTTACTTCGACAGACCTTGAGAACTTGAAGAAAGAACTTCAAGCACAAATTAGCAAACTTGCTTCTTTAGAAAGTGTAGACAAAAAAATCGCAGCTTTGAAAGAAGAGTTAACAGGTGACTTCATTACTTCAGAAAGCTTGCAGGCTTTAAACGAGAAGGTAGATAAATTGAGTGCCGAAGTCATGCAGATTATAGGTCATCGTTTGACTAGTCTTGCTTTAATTCCAACAGAACATATCAATGGTATTGCGGCTATTACTTTGACTACTCTACAGTATACTCCTCAGAGATATAAGGCAATGGAGAAACATGAATCGAACCCTGGTAATCATACCAATCGTCCTGTTTTAGACCATGAACCTGTTGGTGAAGCACGCTATATTTCTACAGAAAAGAATGAAGCTTATTTCCATGTAAGTCCAAGCATGGGAGTGCGTACCGAAGATATTGAGCTGCCATCATTTGATTGTATCACATCAAAAAACACACAAAGATCTGCTGATGTAACATCAAACAGCCCGATTGTACCGACAAGCAAGGAAATTAAGGATGGAGTATTGACTGTTACATTCAAAAAAAGTGAAGATTTCTTAGGCAAACAGATTACTACAGACAAGGTAGGCAACACAGAAACATTCTATATGGCGTCTTTGAAAGTTCCTGTTACTGAAGCTAATTACACAGAAACAGAGAAAGCTGACAAAGAAGCAGGAAAAATTGAGGGAGTATATGTAAATTCTGAATATTCTCGTATAGAGGAAATTGTGGCTATCCCTTATTTGGCTAACTCTAAGACTGATTTTACAAAACAGATTGATGGCGAATTTGCAGATGAGATTCAGAAAGATGCAGACAACAAAGATATTTATGTTCATTATCATGATTCTATTTGTCTGTATGGCTCAACCAATAATCAGTTAGTGGATGTTGAGCAGGCATATAATGAACCGCTTGACTTAAATAAATTGGTTACTGTTTGTACTACTACTGAAGCTAACAAACATGCAGAACACAGAGAACTGGAAAATTATGCAGATTATGGATTAGAATTCCGTTTTGCTCTTGCTCAGGCTGAATATCTACAGGGTGACCGCAAGACTGACGAACAGGCATTTGCTAAAATATTAAAAGGCAATATGCTGAAATCGGAAGTTTATGATGTGGATTTGGCAGATAACGAGTTCTCAAGAGCTTCTATCGGTCGCGAACCCATTGTACGTGTATCATTAATCGATACAAAGAATGGTAACGCACTGATTGCACAACGTTACATTAAAGTGCGTTGGATTGACAAAGCTGAAGAACAGACATTAAAACCGTTCAATTTCACTGAAGACATTATCAGTTGCAAGGATATGTTCCAGCAATTGTTCTCTCAGGATATGAATGAAGCTATCTACCATCAAGTTCAATTCAATGGTGGACAAAGTATGAGTAAGACTGAGTTCCACAATGTATTCAAGACTTTAAGAGTGAAGAGTCTGATGAAAGATGGTCAAGCAATTGATTTAAAAGAATGGACTGTTTCTACAGATGCTGTTACCAATTGGGATGAAGGTATCAAACAAGAAAAGGATGGAGCAGAAGCATTGAAGAATGACGTAGATTTGCTGTTCGGTTTCTTGGAAGACGCACAAGACAATACTTCATACAATCTGGTATGGGCTATGAACCCTGCAATTGTAGGTACCCTTAAGGATAATGGAAATGGTAACTACTCTTCTACATTTGATATCGAAATTGAATATGTAGATGCTGTAGGTACTGTAGGTAATATCACTCAGCACTTTACTCAGGAAATAGTTGCTCCGAAACAAGAATTTGCTTATCAAGGAACATACTGGAAAAATGGTACAGGTGAAGGTATATTCAACGTAAATCCGCTTGTATTCACAACTAATAACAATGGTTGGAATAATGGAGGAACAGGAGTTACACCTGATCATGAACATGAGTATAATGGAACTGCTTGTGCATTGAAAGATTACAGCCATATTTCCGCAGACCTTGTTAACGGATATATCTACCAACCTACAAGTGCTAAACCTGAAAATTTGGCTCAGTTTATTAAGAATATCCGTTCTTGTGCTAATGTAAGATTTGTATTTGATGAGGCTCGTTTCAATGACTATGATTATTTGGCTGGATATCATGTAAGCCAAGATGGTATTTCATTATGGAAGGGTACTGCACCTGATACATGGAATAACTTCGACTACGTTCAGGCAGATAAGGAAACTTTAGCTGCAACTATCGAAAACAAGATGGGTGCTGAAGAGGTGTCAAATACTCAATACTTGCCATGGGACTTCAATGAAATACTGGGTTCTGGAACGGATGAATGCGAAAGCCACGTTCGTTTACACGAATTAGACAAACTGAATGGTACACCTGCTGCTCAGGCATTGGTTGGTAAATCTGTTCCTGTAAACTTGGTTGTTGAATACAATGAGTTTAATGTAATTCCTGTTCAGAAATTTGAAGTATTCTTCATTGATCCTTTGACTATTGACGGTAGCATCAACGGTAACTTTGTTGATGCAGAAATCGATGGTAGCTTCTTGAATGTAGCAAACGGATTCAACTTTACAGACTGGAATGGAAATAAAGTTGCAGCTCAAGACCTTACGGAAGTTAAGGACGGTGAATATGCACATGAATTGTATGACTTCTACGGTGTTCACAATGTTAAGTTCTTAACAGATAAAGTAACTACCAGCTTGTCATATGATGCAGCAACTAACACTTACAAACATACCGAAGGTGTGAAAGACGGTAAGTTGCCAACCAAGGCATCACTGAAACAGATGGAAGCTACTGAAAATGGTGGTGTGGTTGATAAAGCAAATGCTCAAGAGGTAGTTTCAGATCCTACCCACTTGGCATACTTCAACAATGAAGGTACTCCGGTTAATGTTGATTATAAGATGTATATCTCTGTTGAAGTTGCTCATAAATGGGGTGTCTTGAAGAAAGAAGCTCTCGAAGTGAATGTTCACAAGGCAGACGGTACTCCCAATAACTAATATTTAGGACTATAATATGAAAAGGACGCTTTTTAAAAGGAGCGTCCTTTTTTTTACGAAATCAAAATAAAAATAAACATGAAGTTATTTACTTATACGCTGATTCTTCTTTACTTTTATATATTTTCCTCATGCAAAGGAGATAGCAGTAATTCTGCTCCCTTTGATGGTGTGTTTGTTACGGAATCAGGGATAAAATTTGAGTTAAAAGAAGATTCAACCACACTTATCCTATTTGACGATACCTTAAATTATGAAGGTGTATGGTCTATACATCATACTAATGAGTCAGAGTATGCCAATATAGAATTTGCCGGCAAACCGGACTATTATTATTTAAAAGATAAGAAAATCTATCGTAGCAAGAGAGAGATGGAAAGTGACTGGATGGGAACAAAAATACAATATCTCAATTGATATTTATAACATTGATGCTATTAAGAAACTTTATTTTATATCATAAATATAGAAGGGCGGTCTTCAATTGAGAAAACTACCCTTCTTTTCACCAAAATATTATAAAAGCGGCTCTCTTATTCCGCAATCATAATCACTACACGGTTCCAGTCATTTGTTGTGAAAGGCTGCACCTCGGAACCCTTGCTGTCCACACTCAGTCGGTCTGCACTGATGCCGTACCTGTTAATCAGTTCGTCGGCCACCATGCGTGCACGTTTTTTGGCAAGCTCGGCATTGACCTTTGCACTTCCCGTTCCCTTGTCGGCATAACCGGTGATGGTCGCCTTTGAGCGGGGATACTGCTTCATATAGTCCGCAATGGCCAGGATGTTGACCTGCTGGTCCTCGGCGATGTCCGTCTTTGCCAGCCCGAAGGAAACGTGGCTTTTGATGCCCGGCACGCTCTTTTCCACCTCGGGACACGGAACCGGTTCGGGACACTTATGGCTGTCGATTGCGCCCTGCAGCTCGTTGATCCTGTCATTGAGCGACTTCACGTATGACTCGCTGTAACGTTCGTTCCTGTACGCTACCGGCTTGCAGTCGGGACATTTCAGGTTGAATCCCGTACCGAACTTGTAGGTGATGCCCACCAGCACGTTGTAATAGGAATCGAAGCTGTGGTCGTCCCGGCGGTTCCAGCGGTCGGAAACACCGTTTGCCAGGGCTTCAACATTGAAATCGAAGGCTTTGTTCAGGCGGAAGCTTGCCTGGAGGCCCAGCCTTGCCATGAAGCTGCTCGCCCCCTCGTCAAAGGTCTGGTTGTAACCGACCCCCGCGATAAGGCGTGCATTGAAGAAACGTTCGGGGTTGCTTCCGCAGAACAGGCTGCTCATGTTGAACAGGCCGTCCACGGTGGCCGCACCATAGTAGAACCCCTCGGCGGGCCTGCTGCCGCTTCCGGCCCTTCCCCTCCAGCCGCTGACAGCCAGACGGGCACCCACATAAGGATTGAAGTACTTGCCGGCAGCAATCTGTCCTGCCGGAGAAATCAGTTTGCCGATACCCGTGCCGTCCAGCGAATAGGAGGCACCAAGCTGGCCCTGGAGGAACCAGTTGTCATCCGTACTCTGAGCGTTGGCGCTCATACCGGCACCCGCCAGTAATAAAGCTGCAATAATCACCTTTACTTTCATAGTCACTACTGTTTTAATTGGTTATTTGTTTCATCCAGCCGCTTGCGGAACCATTCACCCGCCCGCTCTGCGATATGTGCTTTCTGTTCGGGGGACAGACGCGAGCCGTAGCTGCGGAAGATATAGACTCCCACTTCGTTGTCCTTGTTCTGGAGAATGGAGGATTCCAGCAAAACGGAGAAATCCTTTTTGATTTTCCCGTGGCTTTCCCCTTTCCCGGCCATCTCGTCACCGAACCGGTCGACAGCCAGCAGGAAGTCCTGCAGCCTGTCGTTCAAATCCGTCCCCGAGGTGAGGACCAGCTCTCCCAGGACCACTTTTACAACTCCCTTTTCAGTCACCACGGGAAGCGTAACGGGGAACAGGTCATCGGAGGAGGCCTTCAGCACCAATAGGGACACTTCAGGTGAGGTTTCCCCCAAGGTAAAGCGGAAAGTGCCGTTCTTCACGATGGTACTGTCATACGTTTCCGGAGTCAGTGCGTGGCGCAGGTAAACCTGCTTCCCCTCGTAGCTTTTGTCCTTTACCGTCCCTTCTATGGTGCATCCTTTGGGAACAGAAGTACACGCACATAATGTCAGAACGAGCATCAGCAGGACACCTGCCTGTGGCAGAAAACATGTTCTTTTTCTCATCTTTCTCATTTGAAAAAAGCCGTCCGGCTAAATCGCTTTAGCGGAACGGCCTTTTGTTATTTACTACGTAAACGGGTTACGTCAGAATCTGATACCGAGCTTCAGCACCGGCATATCAAAAATCTTGATATTATGGTGTGAGGCGTTGTACTTGTCAAAACCTTTGGGGCACAGCTGGATGACATCGTAACGGTAGGCCAGGGGTTGGAACTGGAATCCCAGCACCAGGCCCGGGGCCAGGCTGTATTCGATACCGGCTACACCGGCAGCCTTGATGCCGAACATCTGACCGGCACGGCTGCCCGAGAGATAGACCTGGGTAGGAAGACCGCCGAGTTCGTCGGGGTCAACCGGTTTTCCGGTTTCTTTATCGGTTTCTACCATATCTTCATCATAATAATTATCGCCTGTATAAGGTTCTGTAGTCTCGATACGTGCCATCTGGAAGCCTAAAGAGCCACCCAGATAGGGATGGATGCGAGGATTGCTCACTTTGAAATAGCGGTTAGTTCCCACGCCAACGTACCAGTTGTTGGTCATCCGTGCACTAATGTAATCTTGTGCCGGGATAATCATGTCGGGTACTTCCGTAGAGTTGCCTTCCACATAGTCTTTCTTGGGAGTCAGGTTGATATTCATGCTGAACTGGAAGTTGATATCCCAGCAGTCAGACAGGAAATATTTGCCTTCAATACCCAGAATGTTGGTCAGACTATTGTTATTCAAACCGTCAATGTTCAGGTATCTGTTTAAGTCCCCCTGTGATGCCTCACCTTTGTCGGGCAGTCCGACCGAACCGCCGGTATTGGTGAAGGCAGGGAGCAGGTAGGAGGTTTTTTCATTGTAGAAATTGTTACCTCCGCCCAGCAGGACAGATACTTGCCACTGGCCTTTCTTGGGAGCAAACAACACGCCATCACTCTCACTGCCTACAGTCTGCGCCAGTAAAGGCGCAGAGAGGATAGTGAGCATCAGTAATGTGCATAGTTTCTTGATCATCGTATAATTACGTTTTTACTTAATTATTCTGCGGAAGCAGTACCGTAAAGAGTTTCCATTAATTCAGCCAATTTAGCGTTCCAATAGTTGAATGTTTCAAGATCTTTTTCATATTGTGCTTTAGCTGCTTCATATGCTGCCTTAGCAGTATCAACTACATATTGTTCTGTTAAATCACCTGAGTTATAAAGGTCTAACATCTTTTGAGCTTCAAATACATCAGACTCAGCCTTTTCAATCTTCAGATAAAGATCGGTTGATGTTTCAACGTATGCTCCTGTTTCTTCATTAAATGAGCCTTTCTTCACACCGATTTCTGTTTGTAAAGTCTCAATCAAGTCATTGACATGTTTAATGATTAATGCTTCATCTGAATCGTTAGCACTGAATTCCAGTACAGCATTGATTTCGCCTAATAAAGCTCTATCTTTATCCATACCCAAAGCTGTAATCGGAGTAGCTACGTTTTCGGTAACAACTTTCTGTGCAGCAACAACGGCATCTAATACTTCCTTGTTGTCAGCTATATAAGCGTCTTTAGCGTTAGCCAAAGATTTCTTCCATGCAGCCAACTGAGCAGTTACCTTGTCGAACTGAGCAGCCTTTTCTACATTTTCTGTAGCTGTCTGAAGTTTAACTTCCGCATTCATAACAGCACCGTAGAGACCTGCTGCACTATTATCTTTTTCCCATACAGCCTTAATTTCAGTTTCTGTCGGTTCTGTCTCACGGCCTTCACCGGTATAAGTATTCTGGCCTAATTCCTTACCAAACAGGTTGATAGATGCAGTAGCCCATGCAGTCTTAATCTCAGTTTTAGTTTTAAGAGTAGCCAAACCTGCTTCAGCTTTGACACCTGTTCCTGCTACAGCATCATACTTGTCTTCTGCTTTACCTACAGTCCACAACTTTGTAGCATCATTGCCGAAATACGTAATAAGTGCAGCTAAATAAACATCTTTATTATCAGCATCACTCAGCCATTCCTTAACGGTCTTCGATACGTTGCTTTCTTTAGTTTCACCTCCAATAGTAACACTTTGTTTTAAAGTTACTTTATTAACAGTCAATTGTAAAGGTGCTGCTGCGTTGTAATATTTCACGATGGCATCCGCGAATGTTTGTTGGGCTTTCAATATAGCTTTTGCTTTTTCTGTATCATCACCCAATTTATCAGCAGCAATTATTGCATCCTCATATGCTTTTTTTGCTGCTTCTACAGCCTTTTTATCAGCCTCTTCTGTTGTGTAACCTTCAGCTTTCTTCCAAGCAGCAATAGAGTTTGTCCATGCGGTAACCCCCTTAGTCTGTGCTTCCTGAGCCGATTTCAATTCTTTTTCAGCAGCAACTTTTACTGCCTCTGCTTTTTCTGTATCCAAAGAAGCAATAGCAGCTTTTTTCTTGTTTACAGCTTTTACAGCAGCATCAATTTCGTCCACCGCTTTCTTGTATTCAGAGTCTTTGCCATCTGCAAATGAGAATACGTCATCCAGCATAGTTGCATAAGCAGCTGCGCCTTTTTGGTTAGTCAACTCTTTCACATCTTCTTTTACAAAAGCAAGAACTTCTGCACCGGTTTTAAACTTAGCAGTCACTGTTCCGGCATCGTATGTTACAAAGCCTCCAAAGTCACTTGCATCCAAATCAGTTACAATTGCTTTAGACACGGCAAATGTAGAGTCTTTGTCTGATTTAGGAGCAGCAACAGAAGCTTCGATGGCTTGCGCATCTGCAATAGCATCTTCCAAAGCATCAATTGCCGGAGTTTGTTCTGCAATAATCTTGTTGGCTTTGCTCTGCTTAGCAGCGATTTCAGTTTCTAAAGAATCCCTCTTTGCAGTATATTCTTCCTTCAATTTCAACCATGCCTGATAAGCTTCACCTGATTTCAAGGTATTCAGAGCCTCAAGTTTCAAATCCAGTTCAGCCTTATAAAAGTCTAAGCTGGCTTGTGCATTGGTCAAATTAGCTTCCAAAGAAGGTTTGGTAATATAATTATCAATATTAGTAGCTGCTTCTTCATATCTTTCATATGCCAAATCTAATTGTTCTTTAGAACCAAGAATATGGTTAGTATTTTCTCCATTCACGACATCATAGCCATAAATAGCATTCTTAGCAGCAGTTAACTTACCTTGAACGGTTTTTAATACAGCAAGTTCCTGATCGCTCAAAAATTCTTTAGACAATTCAAGAGCCTTCATTGCATCTTCATAAGCTTTTTGAGCGTAAGCCAAATTTGTTTCACATTCCAGCTTTTCTTTTTCCCAATTCAGTTTATTCTGTTCCAATTTAGCCTGAATCTCGGCAACTTTAGCTTCAGCAGCAGCAATCTTCTCTGCGTTCTGGGCTTCTGTTAACGCGTTGTCCAACTCCATTTCTTTAGCCTTCAATTCTGCTTGAAGAGCCACAGCTTCCAATCTTCTGGCTTCAGCATTAGCCTGTGCTGTCTGTGCATTGACATAAGCCACTTTTGCTGTTTCTACAGCAGCCTTAGCTTTCAGCAATTCAGCCTTGGCACCGCGAAGATTTTCGATACCTGCGGGTTCATCGTTGTCGATACATCCCGTGAAAGTCACTGAAGAGCCGGCCATAAGAGCTCCGAACAGGACTACACTTAAAAATTTTTTGTTCATAATAGAAAAACTTTAAATTTATAAATTTAAAAACTTGATTTGTTTTTTGTTTATTATTTTATAAAGGACTTAATCGTATTCAGAGAGAAACGGGAGCATATTCCCGGGATACCGTGAAGGAACCACACCGACCTCTTTGGTAAAGGCAGAATAGAAGACACTTCTGGATGTAAATCCGCAAAGCTTTATCAATTCATCAGCCGTGCGCTTTTCCTTTCGTAGAAGGAGTTTGGCATACTCCACCCGACATCTGTTCACCAATGTCTTAAAGTTACATTTAAAGTAATGATTGACGACATTCGACAGGTAGGTAGTATTCGTGCCGGTTGTAACAAGAGGATATTACGTTGATTATCAGTTATATTTGAGAAAGAGAGGCAATTCGGGATTTATCCCTTATTTTGTATAGATTCCATATAAGCATTGGAGGTATTCCACAATTTCATCAAAAAAAATAATATTAACAGGCAAGGGAAGAAATGGGATGTTATCAGAGTAAAACGAAAGAGACATACAATCCTCACACTAATGTTATACTGTCAAATAAAAAAATGTTTTTCGTTGTTATCATGTTTCCGTAAAAGAGGGAAATAAATCCCATAAATAAAATGTCCCTCCTTCTTGTCCGGTTCCCCTTAAAAGATTATCTTTGCTAAAAATAAAGCGGCATGGGAAAATTTATCAATCCGTTTACGGACGTGGGTTTCAAGAAGATATTCGGCCAGGAGGTCAGCAAGGATTTGCTCATAGACTTCCTGAACGACCTGCTGGTGGGTGAGAGGTCCATAAAGGACATCACTTTTCTGGATAAAGAATTGTTACCCGAATACATGGGTGACCGGGGTGTTATTTATGACATCTATTGCACCACGGAGGCAGGGGAGCATATCATCGTGGAGATGCAGAACCGGCAGCAGACGAACTTTAAGGAGCGTGCGTTGTTCTATCTTTCGCATACCATTACGCGTCAGGGTGAGAAGGGAGCCCGCTGGGAGTTTGACCTGAAGGCCGTTTACGGTGTCTTCTTCATGAACTTCCGTCTGGAGGACACTCCCCACAAGCTCCGCACGGACATTGTCCTTTCGGACCGTGATACGCACGAAGTGTTTTCGGACAAGCTGCGGTTTATTTTTATCGAGCTTCCTTCTTTCAACAAGGAGGAAGAGGAATGCGAGACGGATTTTGAACGTTGGATATATATACTCAAGAATATGGAAACGCTGAACAGACTTCCTTTCAAAGCGCGCAAAGCCGTCTTTGAAAAACTGGAGAAGATTGTGGATATCGCTTCCCTGAGTAAAGAGGAGCGTATGAAGTATGATGAGAGCATCAAAGTATACAGGGATAATCTGGCAACGATTTCTTTTGCCGAGAATAAAGGACTCAAGAGGGGAAGAGAGGAAGGGTTGAAGGAAGGAATCGAAAAAGGATTGAAAGAAGGAAGAAAAGAAGGGCGCAAAGAAGGCATTCTTTCCGTAGCCCGCAATTTAAGGTCCGGTGGAATGTCCGTTGAAGCCATTGCTGCTGCAACCGGATTAAGCATCGAAGAAATAGAACAGTTGGATTGACCGGATATATCCTTTTATTTAACATAACAAGGCGGAAGAGAAGCATGAAGCTTTCTTCCGCCTTGTTTTATTTCCCGCCATAAAATCAAGTCCTTGTCAAGATTGCTTCTGCCATAATCTATAGCCAAGATTATGAATGCTTATATGGAATCTATACAAAATAAGGGATAAATCCCGAATTGCCTCTCTTTCTCAAATACCACTGATAATCAACGTAATATCCTCTTATTGCAACCGGCACGAATACTACCTACCTGTCAAATGTCGTCAATCATTACTTTAAATGCAACTATAAGCACCTATTGAATAAATACCGCATCCTTCACGCCAAGCACCTGATAGACCACAACGAATGCGATATCACCGAGCTTGACAAGCGTTGCGGGTTCACTTCCAGAAGTGTGTTCTATGATGCATTCGGTAAAATAATGGGAATTCCACCGGCACATTACCGGAAGCGGAGGGAAAAAGCTGCGGAAACCTGTTCCGGCTTCTCCGGGACAATGGAAAACTCATTGGGAAAGAATGAAATACATCAACAGCAGGTCATATAAATCAATGAAACCAAGTCCTTTAAAAACGATAAACAAATTGAGTTTTTAAATTTATAAATTTAAAGTTTTTCTATTATGAACAAAAAATTTTTAAGTGCAATCCTGTTCGGAGCCTTGATGGTATCCTCTACAGGAACGTTTGTGTCTTGTAAAGACTATGACGATGACATCGACAACATCAACAAGGAGTTGACCGATATCAAGTCAAAGCTTTCAGACCTTGAATCGAAAGTCACCACCGGTGGCGCTTATGTAACCAAGATTGAATCTGTAGAGGGCGGTTTGAAAGTATCTGTCAGCGACGGTACTTCTTACAACCTGACTATTGCCGGCACACCTGCAGGCAGCACGGTTGTCATCGACAAGACAACAGGTGAAATCAGCATCGACGGTACTCCTACAGGCTTCTTTGCCACTACAGGCACTAAAGCACTGCTCCTTATGTAAAGGACGGCTTCTGGTATTTCTATGATGATGCAACCAAGGCATTCGTGAAGTCTGAATATAAGGCGTCAGGTAACGCGTGGGCTGTACAGAAAGGCGATTCGGTGGTTCTGCACATCCCCAATGAAGCAGGCGTGATGCAGGAAATTACCCTGCCGACTTCTTCTTCGGCTCTGACAGCACTTAATGCAACTCCGAGCAATTGGACTTCAGGTAAAAATATCGCATGGTCAAAAGCCGGTGCCGATGTAACTTGGGCAGGTAAGAAAGGCAATGTGGCTGCAGGGCAACTCTTGATTGGTCAATTGGGAAGTGAAACTGCTACTGTTACTCCCGCTTCTTATGATTTGGGTGCACAAGAATTGACTTTGGTGGACATCGATGGCAAAACAGCTCCTGTTACTGTTACAGCTACAGCTGCAGAAGGCGACTATGTAACCGATCGTGCCGCTTCACCTAGCGGGAAATGGAATTTGGCTATTGCAATGACCGATGAAGTTACCGCTGACAATATTGCCACTGCTTTCACCAAGAAAGTAAACGGTGTAGATAAAAACGTGAAATATGCTTTGGCTGTGAACGGTACTGTAATGACAGGATATGAATATGTTATTGACACTCAGACCGTAAACGAAAGCAAGACTAACACGGCTTATAATAAAGCCAATATTGGGTTGGCAAGTGCAAACGTGGCTTTAGGAACTTCTACTTTGTCACTTAATGCCGCTACTGCAGCTCAGGCTTATGATTCTTATTTAACATTCGAAGGCGCAAGTAAAACTTTAGCCGAAGCCAAGGGTATCACGGTAGACGGTATGAACATTACTGTTCCTGCTACTGCTGCTGCAACTCCCGGTTTAAGCGTTACTGTTAACATTCTTGATATCACAGGCAAGATTGCTAAAAAGGACGTTGTCCTTACGATTGCAGGTGCTTCTGTATCTGAGACAGAAACTGTTGCTCCGGTTAGCATCAAAATCAGCACAGTGAACTCGTTCTCTGTTGATTTGGGTACTATCTTTACCAACTTGGATGCAAACATCGCTCAGAATGCAGATGCAACTAAAACAACTGTAACTACTGCAGACGGTAACTTCTTTGCTCTGACTAGTGCAACTTCTATTGGTGATGGATTGTATAAAGTGGCTGAAAACACTGCTATTGCATTCAAGAAAGCAGATGGCGGTGCTGCAACAATTGCTGCACGCAATGCTATCAAAGCTGTTATTACTTTGAACTATACTGGCAGCAAGTATACAACAGCAGCCAAAGACCTTGCAAACATCTACGGTACATTCAATTTGACTTTGACATTGAAAGATGCTCAGGGTAATGAATTGAAGAAGGTAATTGTTCCTGTAACAGTTTCTAAACCTGAATTCGATGACTATTATACTGCAAATCAATATGCAGGATGGAATGAAGGCATATTAAGTTCTGTAATTGATAACTCAGGTAATAGTCCTGCATTTACAATGCCAACTAACTTGTATACTATTAACAAAAAGGCTGATGGTACTGGTATGACTGATGCTCAGCCGGGCTATACTTATACATACAAGAAAGCAGCAGTTGATAATAGTGAGGTTAAAGAGGCAGCTTCAATTACTTTCACAGACGTCGTTAAAGATGGCTTCCTTAAAACTACTGATTACAAAGTAAAAGCCAACAAGGAAGTTGTAACAGTTAATGCTTTGACAGGTGCAAGTAATGCTGCAGCAGACAATACTATCTCAGTATCTAAAGAGTTTACCATGAAACTTGCTCCTGCTTTCAACAAAGCTAAGTTGGTTTACTATACGAACGGTGTTGCAGGTACAGTAGCTGCTGTTAATGCAGACGGTATTATTGCAGCTCTCACAGAAGACAAAACTGCAAACAAACCGAAAAATGGTCTTGCATTGCAATATGGTGATGAAGAAATTGCAGTAAGTACCACTGCTATCCCTGCATCTGCAAGTGCCTCTAATAAACTAGGCGGATATCAAGTTTCTACAGCTGATGCCACTTCAGGTGCAACAATCAAAGTTGGCTTCGCTAAATCTGCAGAAAGTGCAGGTGGTAGTGTTACTTTGGAAGCAGGTGATACCGGTGTGAAAATTACTGGCTTGAATGCAGGTCAGGGAGGTGAACTGGTGGTTACTTTCACAGACTACGCAGGAATCAAAACTCAGGCAACAATTGAATACAAGAAGTAATAAGCTTCTTTACTGATAAGAAGAGAAGGCATCCACGGGTTGGATGCCTTCTTTTTTTCTACTTTTAGATTTCTCCCCAATGGAAGTTTTTCTTGAGAAGAGAAAAAGCAAAGGGGCTGTCACACTTTTCGGACAGCCCCTTCTTTATTGATAGTTACAGAATAACCTTATTCTTATCAACTACTTTTTATTCAACGGTAACTTTAACCTTAATCGGGTTAACTTTAACAAATCCCCAAGTATCTGTTACAGAAACATTGATAGTTTCTTCAGTTGTTGTGGCAATGTTCTGCGGTAATACCTGAATGTAACCTTCAACTACTGTTTTTCCGTCAGTAGCCATAGCTGCGTCAACAGCTTTACCTTCGTTACCAATCTTAATGACACGGTCGCTGGCTACAGCAGCTTCTACGCTTGCGATTTCAGGACGTTTCCAGTAACCTTCTCCCTTTTCATTAACAGCATCTTGCAATACTTTGTAAGCTACCTTGTTGTAAGTTGTACCCTGGATGTCTTTATTACCCAGTTTGTATCCGTCTACAGAAGTTGCAGGAATTTCAACTGCTGATTCAATAGAAGTTACAGTACCTTCAAAGATCGGGCTCATTACTTTCACTTTGAATACATATTCGCCTTCACCTTCACCGTAAGCCCATCCTTCATAGTCTTTGTCGCTAGCAATTACGATTAATTCTTTTGCATAACCGGCAGGAATGTTAGTCTTTTCATCTGCATCAACATCAGCTTTCAATGTAATCTTAGCGTTTTCGTCAAATGTTTCGGCTACGTCAGCCAAATCAGCAGATGTATAGTCACCTACAATTGCAGTTTCATCATCCATATCAAGAGAAACTTCCGGATATTTAGCAAATGCACGTTTCAAGCTATAAGCAGCTTCACCGCTAGTTTGATCTGCTACATTCATGTATGCGTAAGCAACATCACCCTTGAACACTGCGGCTTCTGTAGCGAACATGCTAGCCAAAGTCGGAACAGTGAACTTGAACGGAACAACTACTGAGTTAAGTTCAGAATCACCTGTTGTAGTGAATGTTACTTTTGCATAATATACAGTATTTACTTTGAACGCCTTAGAAGCAGTAGCATTGGTTACAGCAAATTTCATGTCAACTGCAGATTTAATAGCGTTTTCGGTGAGTTCTTTGCCTTCTGCGTCAACGAAGGTCAAGACAACACCTTTATCACCTTCTACTGCCTTTTCGCATTTCGCATCTGAGTAGAATGCAACGCTGGCATTAGCTACTTTTCTCTTCCATGCATCAAGTTCGTTACCCAAAGCCTTAGTCATGGTTGCCATATCAGCTGTGAAGAAGTTCTTGTCTTTTGATACATCTTCTGTATTGTTTGCAACAATAGCCAAAGTTCTAGTAGCATAATCTGCATCAGTAACAATTACATCAGATAAAGTAACTGTGATAGTTTCTTCAGCAACCTCACCACTATTGTCCAAAGTATGAACTGTCAGATCGAAATTAGCAGCAGTTACCACGTCAGGAGTCTTAGTGATAGTGAAAGTGCCTTTTTCATTGTCGAATTCCAAACCGAACAATTTGATATCTTCTTGGCTTGCGCTCAAATATAAGTCATACAAATCTTCTTCATTCTCAACAGTTACAGAATGTGCTTTTCCGGCATCTACAGTAACTGCTTCGTTTTCTACCTCCTTATCGTCAACAAGAATGTCACCGATTGCGGCAGTCGCAGCTTCGATTTGGAATTTCATATTATATTCTGCACGATAAACCTTATTGGCAGTCAAAGCATAATAACCCTTATCATTTGCCATTGCTTTATCTAACGCATCGCTTGCCTTGTCATCTGCCAAAGTAAACTGTTTAACAGTCATGTGGTAAAGTCCGTTTCCATAAGCAGCTCTAACTTCTGTTGCGTAGTTCTTATCTTCGTTAGCAACGAAAGTCACATTAGGAAGCACTTCATTTTTACCGTTAATAGCTACAAATTCAATAGCCGTTGCGTCAACGTCTACAGGATTCACTCTTACAGAAACTTTGTTTTCTGCATTATCTGCTACGATGAATTTAGCAGAAGTCACAGTTTTTCCGGTAGCTTTTTCCCATGCCTTTTTATTTTCGGCAGTAATGCCAAAAGTATATTTGTTCAACTTTACAGTTGTTTCTGCACCGTTAGCTACGCTCAAACTAGTAATTCTAGAAGCAGCAGTAGGCAATTCGATTACAGTTTCTTCACCTTCAGCATTAACAAAAGTCAAAATAAAGCCTTCTGTCTGAGAGCCAGATACAGTTACTCCTGTTGCAGGAATACCTGTTGTTTTATAAGTACCATCAGCTTGAAGTACAGCCCATTTGCCATCTTCTACTTTTACAGCCGGCTTGAATTCAGTAACAGGAGCATCTGCAGATATTTTAATGCCTGTTGCTTTGCCATCAATGTAAAGTTCACCGTTTTCTACTTTGCAAATTGAGCCTACTTCATCTTTCAGCTCGATAGTTTTATCTCCGGCGTTTTTGAAAGAGACAACAATATTATCGCCATCTTTGGTTACATTGGTAACATAGTCACCTTCACCGATTAACTTTTTCAGTTCTTCGATGCCTGCTTTGTTAGCATCAATTTGTCCCTGCAGGTTATCGATGTCGTCATCGTAATCCTTACAAGATACAAATGTTCCTGCCGAGGTAACCATTAAGGTTCCGAACAGGATTGCACTTAAAAATTTTTTGTTCATAATAGAAAAACTTTAAATTTATAAATTTAAAAACTCAATTGTTTATTATTAATCAAAGGACTCAATCGTATTTCAAAGGAATTTTGAATGATTTATCGGGGTACCGTGAAGGGACCATGCCAACTTCTTTAGTAAAAGCAGAATAGAAGACACTTCTGGATGTAAATCCACAGAGCTTGACAAGCTCTTCCGGGGTATACTTACCCTTGTCTAATAAGAGTTTTGCATATTTTACACGGCACTTATTTAATAGATGTTTAAAGTTGCATTTAAAGTAATGATTGACGACATTTGACAGGTAGGTAGTATTCGTGCCGACTATTGAACTAAACTTCACCAAAGAAAGCTTTGGATCTAGAAATACTTTTCTTACTTCTAAGTTATACACAATACTTTTATAGATTTCATAATCGACCTTTCTTCTAGAGTTTCCTTCCTCAGATGACACAGTATTCCACTGCTGTTCCACTTCCTTAAACAGCTTATCTTTCTGTAAAGCGGCAGAAAGATCATTGTTCGGTAATCGAAAAAGGGCATCCATCATTTTTTAGTCAGTTTCTATAATAGCCATAATTTCATCGGACAAAAGTACCCATTTTACTCTATTCTGCAACACTTTCCACTAAAAATATTTATAAAACACAGGATTTTTTTAAGAAATAGGAATATTCACATATTTTTTACCTGTAAAAGCGTAGAAAATGCATACTGTCACACATTAAATAAACCGGAAGAAAGGCTATACACATTATTATATATATAAAAGTTGATGCACGTAACCCCCATGTAACATAGGAAGTTCAAACTTGGAGATGACTTTATTGTACCCAAAAAGAACAAAAAACATTCTTTTAAAATTTCAGAAAAAAGAAGATATATGTCTTCTAACATAATAATCATTCAAATTACCGACTAAAAGTTGCGAAAGCAGCCATTTACCTATTTTTTTGTTCACAGAATAACATCATTTAACAAAATACCGATTTTGTTTACAACTAGTAAGTTATTCTCTAATTTTGACTTATAATAAAAGAATCCTTTATACATAATGCATAGCAACAGTATATCTTGAAAAGGATTATTCATGCTTTTGAACAAAATTCATTATCTTTGTTTCCCAATCAACTAATAATTGCTATGGTAGATACAACGCATATCGTATTCTTTTCGCCTACGCATACTTCGGCGAAAATAGCTCGTGCCATCGGAGATGGTATAGGAATGGAACGCAGAATAGAAACAGACCTGACACTTGATGAGAGTATCACACCTATTGAAATTAAGAATGCACTGACTATTATCGCAGTGCCAGTTTATGCCGGCCGAGTGGCACCTATTGCCCTACAGCGAATCCGACGATTAAAAGGAGAAAATGCTCCGGTTGTTTTGGTTGCCGTTTATGGCAACCGGGATTATGAAGATGCATTGGTGGAACTAAGAGATGAGACAACCTGCTTAGGTTTTACACCACTTGCCGCCGGAGCTTTCATCGGGGAACATAGTTACAGCCGCCCCGGAATGCCTGTTGCCGAAGGACGACCGGACGCTAACGACCTGCAAATAGCAGAGCAGTTTGGTAAAGACTGCCTCAAAAAGCTCAAGAACAGTGAGGCTCCTGCCGATTTCTTTATCAAAGGTAACGTTCCTTATCGCTATGTAGCGCCGTCTACCCCGGCCGCTCCTCTATGTACAGAAGAATGTTTTGCCTGTGGCGAGTGCATTGAAATTTGCCCCACACACGCCATTTACCTTAATCAAGAAGGAAAGATAGAAACTGAAATAGCGAAATGCATCAAATGTTGCGCCTGTGTAAAAGAGTGTCCTAATGGAGCACGCATATTTGATACCCCTTATACTCCAATGTTGCACGAGAAATGTGCAGCCCGAAGAGAACCGGAACTGTTTCTTTAAACAACAAACGATGAAAAGTAGAGAACAAAGAGTATTGGTAGGCATGAGTGGCGGGATTGACAGTTCCGCCACCTGCATCATGCTGCAAGAACAAGGATATGAAGTGGTAGGAGTAACAATGCGTACATGGGATGTACCTTCAAAATTCTCCACTCCCGGACAGACAGAACCCGATGATGTGCTCGAAGCCCGGGCATTGGCAGGAAAATTAGGTATAGAACATCATGTAGCCGATGTACGTGAAGAATTTAAAGAAGTTATTGTCAAGCATTTCATTGACGAATATATGAAAGGACGCACTCCTAATCCTTGTGTAATGTGTAACCCGCTTTTCAAAGAACGTATTCTGTGCGAATGGGCAGACCAGACTAATTGTGCCCACATATCTACAGGTCATTATTGCCGTCTGGAAGAACATAACGGACACCTATATATAATAGCAGGAGATGATATGACCAAAGACCAGTCTTATTTCCTGTGGAAACTTCCACAGGAAATTCTGCTCCGTTTCATCTTTCCACTCGGAACATATACCAAGCAAGAAGTACGGGAATATCTTCGTCAAAAAGGTTTTGAAACAAAAGCACAGGGAGGCGAAAGTATGGAAATCTGTTTTATCGAAGGAGACTATCGTGATTTTCTTCGTTCTCAATGCCCGGATATCGATACAAAAATAGGACCCGGATGGTTTGTCGATAATAAAGGGTTAAAAATAGGGCAACACAAAGGCTTTCCTTATTATACTATCGGACAACGAAAAGGACTGGAAATAGCCTTAGGTCGTCCGGCTTATGTATTAAGAATCAATGCAGAGAAAAACACCGTCATGCTGGGAGATGCAGAAGAGCTGAAAACCGAATATATGTTGGTGGAAGACTATCAGATAACCGATATGCAGGAACTGATGCAATGCAAAGATTTAGCTGTCCGCATCCGTTATCGAAGCAAGCCCATCCCTTGCCGTGTAGCTGTTCTTGACGAAAAACACTTGCTGGTGCGTTTCTATTCCGAGGCTTCTGCCATTGCTCCGGGACAGTCTGCCGTATTTTACGATGGACGGAGAGTATTGGGAGGTGCTTTCATTGCATCTCAACGGGGAATCCGTAAAATAGCAGCCGATAACCAAGATAAATTATAAACGATGAAAATACACTACGGAATTATTATTATAATGTGTTGTCTGCTCAATGCCTGCCAGCCGGCTTCCCAAAATCCTCGTATTTATGACTCAGGAATTTCGCAGGAATTGGCAGAACTCAGAAAACAAGAAATCAATGAATTGAAATACGACCTTCGTTTATCTATTCCAAAACAAAAATCAATGCCGGTAGAGGGAGAGATACACGTTCGGTTCCGGCTGAACAAAGCACAAGAGGTTATCCTCGATTTCAGAGAAGAAGCGGATAAGATAAAAGAAGTATCCGCAAACGGACTGCCGACATCTTATGAATTCCGTAACGAACATATTATTCTGCCGAAGAATACAACACAGAAAGGAGAGAACGACATATATATCCGCTTTACTGCCGGCAATCAGTCTCTGAACAGAAACGACGAGTTCCTGTATACCTTGTTAGTACCCGACAGGGCGCGAACCGTTTTTCCGTGTTTTGAGCAACCTAACCTCAAAGCCTCTTTCACACTGCAATTAGACATCCCGTCTGAATGGGTTGCCGTCTCCAACACCTATATTAATAAGGAAGAAGAACGTGAAGGAAGAAAAAGCATTTATTTTGCTCCGACCGAGCCATTAAGCACTTATCTGTTCTCATTTGTTGCCGGAAAGCTGGAAAAACAAGAATATAAGGAAGGAAGCAGAAAGATTTCGGCTTACTATCGGGAAACAGACCCGAAGAAATTAGCACAATTAGATACTATTTTCAAGCAAGTTATGGCTTCACTCCATTGGCTGGAAGATTATACCGGGGTCTCCTACCCGTTTGCCAAATATGATTTCATCATTCTACCCGGTTTTCAATACGGAGGCATGGAGCATACCGGCGCTACTTTATATAACGACAATCAGATGTTTCTGAGTGAGCATCCTACCCCTGATGAAGAGTTGAGACGTACCGAACTTATTGCACACGAAACAGCTCATATGTGGTTTGGCGACTTAGTTACAATGAACTGGTTTGATGATGTATGGACAAAAGAAGTTTTTGCCAACTACTTCGCCGCCTGCATCAGCGAACCTTTATACCCGGACATTAATCATCAATTGAACCGGATTAAAACATTCACTGCTTCTTCACTTTCGGAAGATCGTACTCCCGGTACGACCTCCATCCGCCAGCCGTTGGACAATTTAAGAAATGCCGGACTGATTTATGGACAAATCATCTATAATAAAGCTCCCGTGATGATGATAAAACTCGTAGAACTGATGGGAGAAGACAAGTTCAGAGAAGGAATCCGGGAATATCTCAACACATACGCCTACAGTAATGCCACATGGAATGATCTGATACGCATTTTGGATAACAAAACGGCAGAAGATTTGGCTGCTTTCAGTGATGTATGGGTAAATCAAAAAGGAATGCCCACTATACGTTTTACCCAAAAAGACGGGAAACTGCAAATCTGTCAAGAAGACCCTTACCACCGGGGAATCACTTGGCCCCAGCGCTTCCATGTCACTTTATGTGGTGAGCAACGGGATAGTATTCTGGAAGTCAACCTGACCGACAGTTTATGCACATTACCACTGCCTTTCCCCGTCCGCTATATTCTTCCAAACACAGACGGCCGTGGTTATGGTCTGTTCATACCCGACAGTCATACACTACCATGGCTGCTGGCACATTGGCAAGAAACAGCCGATGACACCGCACGAGAAGCCTTGCTTATGCTTCTGTATGAGAATTATCAAGCCAAACATTTCACAGACGAAGAATGGAGCAGCAGTTTGTTAACCGGACTTAGTAAAGAAAAGAATCCTTTAATAGCCTCAACCATTATCGGTTATTTGGGAAATCCTCTCCGCACATTAGCATTTGAAAAGAAACAAGAAATGGAAGAAGCAATGTTCCGCCTTAGCGAAACTCACGCCATTCCCTCTTGCCGCATCCAGCTTTTACGAAGCTTGATTCAAAACGCTACATCTGACCGAAGCTTACAAAAGCTCTACAGCATTTGGACAAATCAATCCGGCAAGCAACTGAATGAAAGAGACTATACAACTTTGGCGTATATTCTCTCACTTCGTATGCCGGAGCAAAGCAAAACACTTCTGACCACCCAGCGTCAACGTCTCAAAAATCCCGACCGTTTACGTGAATTCGACTTTATCTCACGTGCAGTCACCCCCGATACACTGGAACTTGATGCTTTATTCCGGTCTTTAATGTTAGCAGAAAATCGTAGAATAGAGCCTTGGACTGCCACCGCATTAAGTTATCTGAACCATCCGGCCAGAGAAAGTTATTCGATAAAATATATCCGCCCGGCATTGGAAGCTTTGTTGGATGTACAACGTACCGGAGATATTTTCTTCCCCAAAAACTGGGTAAATGCATTGCTCTCCCAGCATCGGAGTCCTGAAGCGTATCGTGAAGTGGAAGCATTCTTTGCTGCACACCCCGACTATCCGGTCTTGCTGAAAAACAAGATTCTCCAAGCGGCTTATCCGCTTTACAGAGCTAATAAACAAAAATAAGAATCAAGGAAGTTGCATAACCCCGCGATAAACAGCGTGTCGTAAAGTGCCCATTTCATCGTCGCTATCATAATCCCAGTACATAGCTCCCAGCATACCCTGCCGGTGCAGAAAGCGACATTTAAGCTCGATGGATTGGGCATTTTCATAATTCACGACGACTGTTCCTTTGGAATTAACCAAATAAGGAACTTGTGCCACACTATCCCAGCGACTATACAGACTGTCGATAGATATGATATGGCGATAATCCAAAGACTCAGGCGCCTCGTTGGTTCCATGCCCATAGAAAGGAATCCCCAATACCAGACGCTGTACCGGAAAACCACCGGCAATATGCCCGGCCACTGCCTTCTCACACGACCATTCCTCCGTCATGTCCGAACAATGCAAGGCTGCATGATGAAAAGGCGCCTCTTCCATATCATAGGCCATAATATTTACATAATCCACATACGGTTCGATAGCTCTAAAATCATAATAACGTCCGGTGGCAGCAGTAGCTATCGTCAGAAGTTTGTCCTTCCCGACAGCCTGCCGGACATCACGCATCAAAAGAGTAAAATTCTCCTTATCGGCAGAAGAAAAAGATATGCCGGCCGTTCCACTACCCGGATACTCCCAGTCAATATCAATACCGTCCAATCCAAATTTATCAATCACTCTTCTGCAATCGGCAGCAAAAGCAGTACGAGTACTGTCATTGGCCGCCATTTCACTGAAACGGCTACTACCCCAGCCTCCCACAGACAATAAGACCTTTAAAGAAGGTTTTTCCTTTTTCAAACCCACTATCATCTGCAGGCGAGGCTCGTTATCTATCCGTATTCCCTTGTTATCATCCGCCACATGCCCAAAAGCATAATTGATATGAGTTAGGCACGATGTTTCGGGAGTACTTACTCCCCATGAAGTAACATAAGCCAACACCACATACCGAGATTCATTTCCCGGTATACCGGTATCTGCCGACTTCTTCTTATTCAGACAAGAAGCCAATAATACAACCAGCAGCAGAGATAACAGCCTGAATATTTTCATCCCAAAGGAGATTGGTTATTTACTCAACTCGCGCGAACGTTCTCCTAAATATCCTCCATGATGACGTTTGCTATATTCCTCAATGGTAAAACCGGTACGTTTCATGGTTTCCACTACCAGGATATCTCCAATCACCGTCATCACGGTAGTAGAAGTGGTGGGAGTCATACCCAATGCACAGACTTCATCGGGATGTCCGGTGCATAAACAAATATCAGACTCACGAGCCAACGGACTATCCGCATTTCCCGTGATAACAATATATTTCAGCGTTGGGTTCAACGTATGAGCCAATTGTGTGAGTTCCACTATTTCGCGGGTCTTACCGGAATTAGAAATCAACAACAACAAATCATTCTCCTGCAATATGCCCAAGTCTCCGTGTTGTGCTTCGCTGGGATGCAGAAATACCGCCGGAATGCCGGTCGAACAAAATGTGGTAGCAATATTCATAGCTATCTGTCCGGCTTTTCCCATTCCGGTAGTCACCAGTTTACCCCTTTTGTTATGTACTTGCTCAACAATCAGAGCTACAGCCTTCTCATAAGCATCCGAAACCGGAATATTTAATACGGCTTCCGCCTCTTTCTTCAACAATTCGTGTATAGATGTCATCATAAGTAACAGAGATATTTATTTTAATAGTTCGGTTAGTTCTTCCCGGTTATCCGCCACGGCATAATAACTGTTCAGCGGATGATGTGCAAAATGCTGCGTTTCCAGTCCTTTCAGAAATTCCACAATGCCATTCCAGAATCCATTGATATTGTAAAATATGACTTTTTTATGGTGATAATCCAATGTGGCTGCAGCCATCACATGAAATATTTCGTCCAAAGTACCCACTCCGCCCGGCAGTGCCACCACTACATCCGCTTCGTGCAACATAACATCTTTGCGGTCGCTCAGATTGTCTGTACGAAAGGTAACATCCAACAAATCGCTCACCCTTCCGCGTTCTTCCAGTTTGGTAGGAACCACGCCCATCACCATACTTCCGTTTTCTTTGGCAGCACGGGCAACACATTCCATCAAGCCGATATTGGCTCCGCCATATATCAAGGTCTTTCCGTTTTGTCCCATCCAAGTTCCCAGTTCACGCGCTTTATCAAAGTAAACAGGGTCTATATTATCAGACGCAGAACAAAAAATAGCAATCTTATCCATTCTCTTGAATTCTGTTATTGAATACAAATATCTGCATTTTTTGAAGAACAACAATAACTTTTGTTGTATTTTTGTCCACCGAAACAGAATTGAACTAAAAAACAATGTCCTATAATACTTTCACTTTGTCAAACGGGCTGCGTATTATTCATGCACCCAACCTCTCTAAAGTAGCCTATTGCGGTTTTGCGGTAGATGCCGGAACACGTGATGAATATGAACAAGAGCAAGGAATGGCGCATTTTGTAGAACACCTTATCTTTAAAGGTACAGAGAAAAGACACGCCTGGCATATACTGAACCGTATGGAAAATGTGGGCGGAGACCTCAATGCCTATACCAATAAAGAAGAAACAGTAATTTACAGCGCTTTTCTGGCAGAACACTTTCCGCGTGCAGTAGAACTGCTGGCAGATATTGTGTTCCACAGTACTTTCCCCCAACATGAGATAGACAAGGAAGTAGAAGTGATTATCGATGAAATCCAAAGTTATGAAGATAGTCCTTCCGAACTTATCTTTGATGACTTTGAAGAACTGATATTCCCCAATCACCCCTTAGGAAGAAATATTCTGGGAAAACCGGAACTCTTGAGACAATTTACCAGCCGAAATGCGTTGGAGTTTACAGCACGCTTCTACAAAACAACCAACATGGTCTTTTTTGTGCAAGGCAATATCGATTTCAAGAAGGTAATCCGGACAGTAGAAAAAGCTGTAAGCGATATATCGCTGAGCGAAACAAACCGTCAGCGTATCGCTCCCTTTACCTATATTCCACAGACACTGACCATCAACAAAGACACCCACCAGGCACATGTCATGATAGGCAGCCGGGGATATCATGCATACGATGAAAAACGAACCGGACTCTATCTGCTCAATAATATATTGGGAGGACCCGGCATGAACAGCCGCCTGAACCTGGCACTCCGTGAACGCCGCGGACTGGTATATAATGTAGAGGCCAACCTGACTTCTTATACCGATACGGGTGTATTCTGCATCTATTTCGGAACTGACACAGAAGACGTGGACCATTGCATCCGACTGGTACACAAAGAACTGAAAAAGCTACGTGACAATAAACTGACCGGTGCCCAACTGACTGCCGCCAAGAAACAGATTATCGGACAAATCGGTGTGGCAAGTGACAACTTTGAAAACAATGCACTCGATATGGGAAAAGCATTTCTGCATTACGGCAAATTTGAAGGTCCGGGAGAAGTCTTTAAACGTATAGAAGCCCTGACTGCAGAGCAATTACTGGAAATAGCCAATGAAATGTTTGCCGAAGAATACCTTTCTACACTTGTATACTCATAGAAAATCGTATCTTTGCGGTGGGAAGTTACGAAAAGAGTGTAATTCATTGGAAATGAGCGTAGGTTAATTGCTCATGATAGTAATAGGTTACGATTTAGTTAGTTATCTACTGCATCATCTTTCTGCGCGTTGCGTAACCTTCAAAGAACTCTTCATATGCAAAAGTAACAATAAAACGGGAGATTTTGAAATGAATCTCCCTAATTTTTTTTCTATCTCATACAAGTTTTTCCGTAAAAGCTGTTTTATCCGTCGGCACACCATCGCCCAAAAGAATTTTGGATGAACGTATGCCGACTGCCGCATAAGCGGAGAAAAGGGCTTTGCCTCACGCCTAAACAACAGTTTAGACTGATGATGCAAGGCCCATTTCTTTTGTGCTTATGCCAGAGAGGTGCTTTTACGGGTTCGCAGACGATTTCTTTTTCGCTGTTCCTTTGAGCCGTAAGCGGAAAGCCGTGTCTGACCGCCCGATCCATAAATGGAACAAGCCGTTATGCACGGCAGGCAAACCGGGAAGAATGATTTTATATGTCCGACCGGACACGCTCGGCCAGACATATAAAATCATACTTCCTTGCCGGTGGTTTGCCCGGTTTCACGCTTCCGGCTATGTCCCTTTTTTTCCTTTTGGGGATTTCTTTTTTTCACAGATTTCTCTTTTGAAGTTTTCCTGTCTAATCTGCCTCCACTTCCGTTTACCTCCATTTTCGCGTCTTTCAGTGACGCCGCATCAGGCAGTCATTTCCGTTCTGGGCGCAAAGGTAATTCCGGGATTGGACGGGAATGCAAGGTCAAGCCTCCTGTTTTCGGCAAAAATCTCCAGCCCTGCGGGTAGTATTTTTCCCGAAAAACCTTGCATCCCCTAATCCCTACCTTTTCAAGCACCCGAAACGAAAACGACCGATGCGACAGAAAGACGCATAAAAAAAATGTCGGATAAACGAGAGGCAGATAAGATAGTTTGAAACTCAACTCCCTCAGCTCTTGAATCCGCATTAAAAACAAAAAAATCAAAAACAGCGAAGATATGACGGCAACGGCAAATTTCAGACAAATGGCACAGTACATAGGGCTTGCGATATGCGGCTTGATGGTGCGCACCGCCTTCGGGGTGTTCGGCATCCTTTGGGGCATCATTAGAGAGATTGTAAACGGAGTGTTCCGAGTGGCGATAGGCGTAATCGTGGCTATCCTTTCCGCAACCGCCTTCTTCGGTTTCATCCTTTGGTTATTCACCCTTTAACCCTTACCGACATGGCAAAGAGAAGCAGCAAAACGGCAGCGCAGCAGTGCAGATACTACGAGGTGGACAATATCTTCGTGTATATGGTTGAAACGTACATCAACGGCAACATATCCGTGTTCCGTGAACTCTACCGAGAACTGAACAAGGACGCACGGAGGGACTTTACAGACTTCCTTTTGAGCGAGGTGCAGCCGACCTATTGGAGAGAGATACTGAAACAGACCATCTAAAACGACAGCGATATGAGAACGATAACAAGGACATACGACCTTTTCCAATTAGCTGAACTCTCCGCAGCAGCGAGAGATACCGCATACAACGAATGGTTGCGCACCTTTGAATACGGTTGGGACAGCGACAACCGCAACACGCTGGAAGCATTTGAAAGTGTGTTCAAGGTCAAAGTGAACGATTGGAGTTACGACACGTGCCGTTATTCCTACCGCTTCACCTCACGTTACAGCGGAGAGGAAGAGGAACTCTGCGGCATACGGCTTCTGAAATACATCGTCAATAACTATTGGCATACCCTATTCAAGCCGAAAGCCTACTACCTCAAAGGCAATTACAAGAAAAGGCGCAAAAGCAGGGTATTCACGGACAACTGTTGCGTACTGACAGGCTATTGCGCAGACGAGGACATCCTGCGACCCATCTACGACTTTCTGAAAGCCCCCGACACCCGAACCACTCTGTACGACCTCATGGACAAGTGCCTTGACAGCTTCTTCAAGTCGTGCCGTGACGATATGGAATTTCAGTGCAGCGAGGAGAGTTTCGAGGAGAGTTGCGCAGCCAACGACTACGAGTTTTTGGGAAACGGAAAAATGTATAACTGATAAAACGACAGCGATATGAAAGGAACAGACCATTTCAAGAGAACGATACAGATGTATTTGGAGCAGCGTGCAGCGGAGGATGCGCTCTTTGCGAAGAACTACCGCAACCCTGCCAAGAACATAGACGATTGCGTCACCTACATTCTCAACTACGTGCAGCGGAGCGGTTGCAACGGCTTCACGGACGGGGAGATATTCGGGCAAGCCGTCCACTACTATGACGAGAACGAGATAGAGGTAGGCAAGCCTATCCAATGCCAAGTGGCGGTGAACCACGTTGTGGAACTCACGGCAGAGGAAAAGGCGGAAGCACGGCAGAACGCAGTCCGCAGATACCAAGAGGAAGAACTCCGCAAGTTGCAAAACCGCAGCAAGCCGAGAACCGCCACCAAAGCGACCGCACAAGAAGTACAACAACCCAACCTATTCAATTTCTGATTATGAAACCGAGAACACCCATACAGCAGGAAGTCGCACGATTGAGCGAGCGACTGCCGAAATTGACCGCCATACAGAGGGCATACGCTTTCCGCCATTGCTTCAAGCATTACGCCATCAAGAGGGCGGACGGCACGAACATCTGCACCGAGTGCGGACATTCGTGGAGGAGTGAACACGACCTTGCGGACACCGTTTGCGGATGCACCTGCCCGCATTGCGGCATGGAGTTGGAAGCGTTGCGCACCCGAAAGAGCGTGTTCAGCGAGAACGAGTATTTCTCCATCGTCACCACCTGCAAGCAGTATCAAGTTATACGCTTCTTTTTCGTCAAGTCCCGATACAAGGCAGGACAGGCAGCCGAGTATTCCATTTATGAAGTGGTGCAAAGGTGGATTTCGCCAAAAGGTACAACTACCACCGTTGCCCGACTGCGTGGAATGTCCATACTTTACTATGACCTATGGGCGGAATACAGCGACATGGAAGTACGCAAGAACAACAAACTACGTGCATACGATATAAACCCCGTCTGCACCTATCCCCGACAGCGTTTCATACCCGAACTGAAACGCAACGGCTTCAATGGCGAGTACCACAACATACTGCCTTACGACCTTTTCACGGCTATCCTTTCCGACAGCCGAGCCGAAACGCTGTTGAAGGCAGGGCAATACCCCATGTTGCGCCACTACATCCGCAGTTCCTTTGACATGGAGAGGTATTGGGCATCCATAAAGATATGTATCCGCAACGGCTACACCATTGCTGACGGCTCCATGTGGCGTGACACCATAGACCTCCTGCGGCATTTCGGCAAGGACACGAACAGCCCGAAATACGTCTGCCCTGCCGACCTCAAAGCCGAACACGACAGACTTATGCACAAGCGCAACAAGGAGATAGAGCGCAAGAAATTGGAAGAACGCATCCGCCAAGCGAAGAAACACGAGAAGGCATACCGCAAACTCAAAGGCATATTCTTCGGCATTGCATTCACGGACGGCACTTTGCAGGTGCGTGTGTTGGAGAGCGTGGCGGAGTTTGCAGCGGAAGGGACGGAACTGCACCATTGCGTGTTTTCCAACTCCTATTTCCTTGAAAAGAACTCCCTTATCCTATCCGCCACCATTGACGGCAAGCGCATAGAAACGGTGGAGGTTTCCTTGAAGACATTGGAAGTGGTGCAAAGTCGTGGCTTGCACAATTCCAATACCGAGTACCACGACCGCATTGTAAACCTTGTGAACAGCAATGTGAACCTTATCCGCCAGCGGATGGAAGTGGCATAGTATTAACCTATAAAACCCAACAAAATGGAAGTAAGAATTGAAAGCATGGTTTGTCTGTGGGACGATAAAATCCCCACGATGTTCCTTGAATTTGTGAACCTCCTCACTCTTGCAACGAGTGAGGAGCAGTTAAGACGGAGTGTAAAGGACTTTGCCGAGAAGCACGGACTTGACAGGTTTTTCCTTTACGGCTTCGGCTCCCACCATTTCTACCTGCACCAACGCTATACGAGTGACCCCGAAATGGTGATGCGCAACAGAGTTTTGTCAGTACATTTTTAACCACTCTAAAATCAACGATTATGGCAACACGAATGACCATCAACGGTATAAGCACCTGCACCGAAGCAGGTACGGAGAAATATGAGCGTTTCCAATTAGGTATCGGCAGACGCAAGCGGACACTTGTGCAGTACGACTACCGCCACCCCACAGACGGAGAGTTGTTCTCTTGTGTCAAACCCACATTGGACGAGTGCCGAGCCGCACGGGATAAGTGGCTCACGGCAAAGGATGGAAAGGAGGACAACCGATGAACACAGCCTATCAAACGCTGATAGTGAAATTCAGCGAGCCTATCAAAGTATTGGACGGCATCTTTGACGATGCCGAAGCGTGGGGAGTTGATACCCTAAAAGGGTGGATAGACGACTACGAGAGCAGCAGGTTTACCGCCATCAACAGCCATACGGCAGTCATCACAAGCGAGTACAATATGGAGTGCCTGATGGAATGGTTGAAACGAAACACACCCATTGCCGAGATAACAGAATGTTAAACAAGTTGGCGGTGTCCGCACCGCCAACCTAAAACCAAGAAAAGCATGATAGCAAAGACGATTTTACAGCAGATAGGCGGCAGACGCTTTGTCGCCATGACGGGAAGCAAGGACTTCATAGACATGGGCAACGGCTTGCGCATGAGCCTTGCAAGGAACAAGACGAGCGCGAACCGCCTTGACATCATCTACGATGCAGGATTAGACCTCTACAATATGCGTTTCTACCGCAAGACGTTCAGTAAAAAGACATTCGAGTGCAAGACAAAGGACATTGCAACGCACGATGGCATATACTGCGATATGCTGGAAGAAATGTTCACGATGGTAACGGGACTTTACACCCGTTTTTGAGTGGCGACGGCGAAAGCCGCCCTACTTTCTTTCGGTGAGCATGATGGCGGACAAAGAAAGTAGCAAAGAAACCGCTGTCCCAATCTACGATAGTATTCACAAAAACAAGTTTCAATCATGGAAGAAATCAGACAGAACGGAAAAATCATCCTGCACAGCGATGACGGAACAAGCATAAGGATGATTTTCAAAAACCTCACGGGGAGGAATTTTCAAGGTCAGGAATATGCGGAGTATATCCGGCATATCGCAATCGGGGAGATGGGATTTTCGCCCGGCATCATAGAGCATTGCAGGGACGGTGAGGTAATCGGCAAAGGAAAAATCCCGAATGTATGAAAAGCGGAAACTCCGATGAAGTTGCGGCTTCATCGGAGTTTTTAATTTAGCTATATATCCCAATCAGGTTTTACAATTTTGGGATAACGTTGTTGTCTAACTGTTTTCAATTTCTCCATGTAAAATAAATAAATCTCCTTATATGAGCCAAAACCGGGCTGTTGCATATCCTCTTCGATAGACAAACCACCAAATACCAGCAACCATAATCTTAATGCAACACCTAAGTAGCCCCAAAGTGGATCCATTTCATGTAATTCCAGTTTAGTAACCAAATTTTCTATTCGGACATCCATATCTGGATGAGTTCCATCACCAGAAATAGAATCTTCGCTCATCAATAAAATGGCTGCTAATACAGTTGCGACACCTGCCTTATATGTATTTCCCCATGCAGAGTCATATTCAGTTTGAATAAAACTAATTGCCGTATCATCTGCGGCAATTTCATCATCTATAGTATGGGGAAACGTCTGTTGTATTTGTGTATGACCTAAATAATTATGTGAAAATTCGTGGGCATATATAAATGCTATCGCAGCACAATATACACCATTTGTGTGACTTATAATATTTTCAAATTGCTGGGGATTACAGATGTTGGGTGTTACCCAATAAACATCCCTATTGAAGTTATGCAACAATTGCCGTCCTCTAAAAAAGCAATCATTAGCATACTCTACATCAATCAGATTGGGTTTATAACCATATTTGTTTATGCCAACAGCATCCATTATTGGAATATGTATGACATTCTCAAAATAGGCATTAAGATAAATACATACAGACCATAAATACTGACAAAAGTTTTCGTTGATATAGATATGATTTAATCCATTGCTATCTTTTTTTATTTCCGCAACATCGCTAATAGCTTTTCCTTCCCTTATGAATGTAAATCGACGAGAAAAGTTATTGATATTGCAATCGTCTTTTATCGCATCTAACAGTTCAACAACTTTTTCAATACATTGAATAGCATCATCAGATAGCTGTTCAACAGGTAAATAATATATTTCTTTCGCTTCTTTCATTTTACAAATTTTACTTGCAAAGGTAATGTGTTAATTTGTATTAGACGCTAAAATTCCTTGCGATATTGTTTACCGCAAGGAATTTCAGTCGTATCACAGGATATACAGCAGCGCAAACTCCGCCTTTCTCCGTTTGAGCAGCATGGCGTGCCGTTTACCTTTGTAGTTGCAGAAAGCGATATATTCCCGGTAAATGTTCCTGTCGCCCGCCTCCAATTTTCGGATCAGTGTGCTTTTGGGTATCTTCCCGCTCCCCAAAAGCCGGTATGGACCGACATTGTAGGCGAGCGTGGCAAGGAGCAGACTGTCACGCCCGAACTTGCGGAACATGGCGCAGAACTTCCGCAAGTCTTTCCGCAGGAGTGCGTCCGCCTGCCGCTTCGTCATGGTGCGTGCCGAATACCTTTCCCCCGGCTGCACCTGATGCCCCCAGCCCACGTATGGGTGGTGTTTCTCCGAGTGCCAGCCTTCAAAATACTTCGTACAGCGAACCGCCCGCTCGAAAGGCGGCAGGCGGTAGATTGACGCCTGCCCGTCCGTCCCCTTCTGACAGCTGTCCCGTGCGGACACGGAGCAGACCGCCAGAAGGGAACAGAGGATAGCCATGAATACACGCATCATCGTGTAAGGGGTTTGAAGTTTCCGATTGGGACAATAGAGATAGCCCCGTCATCCTTCACGTTGCGATTGTTGAAGTCAAATTCCAATTCGTAGGAGTTGCTGAAATTATCTTCCACCACTACGATGAAGTTGTGCACCTCGTCACCTTGCGCCGTGTAGTACAGCCGGAACTTCTCGTTTTCGAGCAGGTAGCGGTCGTTGGGCAGGAACGTAATGCCGTTGTCCATTTTCAATGTTCCTTCTCCCTCGAATTGGAAATACCGGATGGTATATAGGGTGTTGGCGTAATCGCCCGTCTTTTTCAACTCACAGCGGATTTCCACCGTCTGCCCCTTCGTTACCTTGTTAGGCACGGGCATGGTTTCCACTGTGAAGGGATAGGATTGCTGGATGTCCATGTCATCGTCACACGATGCGAGCGTGAGCAACATGGCGGCGAACAGGCAGAGTGCCAACGCCTTGAAGATGGATGTTCTCTTGTTCTTGTTGTTCAGTATGTTCATTGTTCTTTGATTTTTAAGTTATTGTTCATTTTTTGCTGTCAGTTGCAGATACTCGTTCAAGTCCTTGTAACCGTCATGGAGTGCGGAACGGTCGGTGACACGTCCGCCGTAATATCCTTTGAGGGCTTCCAGCGTCCTCCGTCCGGCTTCGTCACGGTCGAGGAAGCAGTCTATGCGCCCGTACCCGTCCAAGTGTTTCACCGCCTTACCCACGTTGGCAACGGAGTTCAGCACAAGGCTGTCGCTATTGCCGCCTATACCGAGTGCAGCAGCGGACAGAAAGTCCATGAAGCCCTCAAACACGCTGCATACGTCAGAGGCGGTATCTTTCGGTTTTATCAGTGACACATCTTTCGGTGGTACGCAACCCTTGAAGTAGCGGCTACGGATTTCATAGCCGCCAGCCACGTTCGGGAAACCGATTGCGAAATACCGCTTTCCACGCACGCCGTAGTTCAGGCGGCAGCAGTGGCGGGATGCAACGGCATAAGGGATGCCCCGTTCCGCCAGATACTCTGTTAATGGTGAGCGGAGCAGCGGGACGGCTTCCACTCCCTCAAAGGCAGGTTCGGACGGCTCCGGCAGGAACAACGGCTTTTCCGATGCGACAAACGGCATACGGGCGGTTTCCGCTATGAATCTCGCCTGCGCCATGAAGTCGCCGCTTCGGGCAAACTCCCCGGCAAGCGTGAAGATGTCACCGCCCTTGCCCAAACCGAAATCGTACCAGAGCCGTTTCGCCACGTTCACGCGGAAAGAGGGCGTGCGCTCATTGCGGTACGGCGCGAGATACCACAGCTCGTTTCCGCTTCTCCGTACAGGCTCATGTCCCAGCCGTGCGAGAAAGTCCGCGAGGGATATTTGCCTCATGGTGTCTATATCCGTCCGTTCCATGCGGCGCATCAGTTGATGATGAACTTGATGCCGACCCCGAACTGCGTGTGGAACTTTCGTGTGTCGCCACCCCACAGGCAACGCTCCCGGAGATTGGCGAGCAGGGCGATACGGTCAGCCACGTAAAACTCCACGTCCAGCGTCAGCGCACCGCCATAGATGAAGGCGTCCCGGTTATGCAGGGTCGAGCCGTCTTGCAGCACCTTTTCGCCCCAATTCACCGATTCATATCCGACGAGAGCCGAAGCCCCCGCATAGACGAACATGATTTTACGGGCATCGGAAAGTATCTTGAAATAGTAGCCGCCTTCCGCCGTGAACTGCACCACAGGTATGGCGGTATCCTTGTACGGGTTGTTCTTCAGGAGATACTCACCTCCGAACATCCATTTGTTGCCCTTCTTCGTGTAGGTGGAGAGAGCCGCCCCGAAACTGTACCCGCCGTCGTTGCCGCCGGGTTTGAAGCCGTCCGCCAGATTCGCCCTTACCTCGATGCCCTGCATTTTCGGCAGACATCGCTGGGCGTACGCCTGCCCCGTGAACAGGGCAAGCGACGCGATGATGATTGCGATGTACTTTCTCATGGTCAGCGCACTTGGAGTTCGTTGATGTTATTGGCACGCACCAAATCCTCATTCTCGATCACGAAAGACTGATGACGACCTCCGTTCTTCTCGTTCAGCTCCACCACGAGACACTTGCCGTCGGGGATGGTGAACTTCGCCATCGTGAAGACCGTGCGTTCGCTTTTTTTGCCCGGCACGAGCGTGGCGTAGTTCTGCGCACGGAGCGGCAGGATGATACGCTCCTGCACTGCGGTACGCTTCATCACCTTCTTGTCCACGATTTTCCATGTGATGTAGTCCACATCGAAAGGCACGTTGCTCTGGTTCCTGATTTCCGTGTGGAAATACAGAAGCCCGTTGTGCGTGTAGATGCCTTTCAGAAGGTACTGGATGCCGAAACGCTTGCAGCCGATATGCTTCACCTCACGTTTGTTCTGCTTGTGGATGGACTTCATGATAAGGCGCACCAGCATGGGACTTTCACTGCCCAGCTCTTTCAGGTAGATTTCCTGCGCATTGTTCGGACGGTTCACCGCCTCGCCGTCATGGATGAAGTCGCACATCTCCACGTTGAGCAGCAGCGGTTCGGTGGCATACTTCACGTTGAAGGTGTAAAAACTCCCGTCCTCCGTGATTACGGACATGTTGGTTTCGTTCGGGAAGTTCCTCACGGTAGCCTTCACGCGGATGACGTTCTCCGCACCTTCGGCTTTGCCCGCAATCAGGTCGGGCGAGCCTAAATCGACATAGCGCACTTCCGCCGGGAAGATGACATGCACGGTCTTGTCGTAGGTCACTTCCAAGCCGTGCGGGGGAACCATGCGGTCAAAACCCAGCTTTCTCGTCAGACCGTGATACAGGTCGCCGTCCGCCTCCTTCTGCGGATAGACCTCCTTTGTCAAGGTCGGTTGTTCACTTCCGTTGCTTTGCCCAACGGTTACGTTTTCCTGCGCGTTGGCAGTTGCGATGCCCATAGCGAGGGCAAACATCATGATTACTTTTCTCATTACTTTGGATTTTTAGTGGTAAATAAAAATTTGATTGATTGTTTTCTTAATTCACTTCCTGATAGAGCATGACCCTGTACCCGGCTTTCAGATGCACCTTGACGGTGCGCATCTTCTTGGCAATGTACTGGCTCGTGCCTTGTATCAGCCCCTTGCCCAAGTCGGAGGCGAGCTGCGCCCCGGCATTGGTGGAGATGTTGATGCTGCTGCCGAGCGAGCCGCCCATGTTGGCGGCAACCTCCCTGACGGCGTTCATCTCCATCGAGTTGGGGATGAATATGCCGGGCTGCCCGTCCGTGTCATAGACCTCCAACTCCACCGGGATAATCGTACCGTCGTGTTCCAGAGAGGTGATTTCGATGCCGAGCCGTTCGCCCTGAATCTTGGCTGCGCCGACCACCACCGCATTACGGGGGATGATCCGGTCTGCTACCGCCATCGGCTCCAGCAAGCGCAACCTGACCGCCTGCCCGTCCGTCACGCTCTGCGTCCCATAGACATATGCCGGTATGGTGTTCCTGTCCGATACGGTCGTGACGCCCACCGCCGTGTTGAAACTGCGGTTGCGCTCCTGCGAGAAGGAAGCGACAAATTCGGCATTGCTCACGGGCTGTCCGAGCGAGGACACCACCTGATGCGTCACCTGCCTGACGGGTTTTGCCGTGTTCTTTCCGGCTTTCTGCACGGGGGACGGCTCTGCGGTCTGTCCCGCTGCCGCCTGCGTGCCGTTCTGCCCGCCCATGTACTTCGCCGCCAGCTCGTAGGATTTTTCCATGAGTGCCACCTGCTCGTCCATCGTGGAGCTTCTCTCTTTTCCGCTTTCCAGTTCGGATTCGAGGGTGGCGATGCGTTCCAGCAGTTCGTCCATCTCCGCATTGTCGTTTTTCGGCTGCTCGTAGAAGTTGCCGAGCGTGGCATTGAGGTCACGGTAGGCGGCTGCCGAGGATTGGATGGTCTTCGGTGTGGGCTTCACGGCCTCTTCTGTTCCGCCGGGATTGGCAAGGTCGAAATCGCTGTCTCCATCCGCTGCCGCAGTTTCGCGGTCGAACAGGTCGCCCAACTGCTGCATGGCGCGGCTGCGGTTCTCCTGCCTTTCCTCCATTGCGCCCTGTTCGTAGGCTTTCGCCTTGTCACCGATAATCCGGCGGTTCTCCTTGTCCGCGTCGGGCATCTCGATGTTGTAGCCGCCTGTTCCCGGCTCCTGCTCTTTGCCGGAGGACGGGGCGAATATCAGCCACATCGCCCCGATGAATACCAGCACCATAGCGGGCAGCACTATCATTTTCTGACGTTTCAGCCGTTGGGCTTCGGTCAGCGGCTTGCGCTCCTTTTTCGGCTTCCCCTTGTTGTCGGGTGCAGCCGTGCTTTCGGACTTGCTCTCCGTCTTGTTCTCAATCTTCGTTTCGTTCTTCGTCTGTTCCATATAAATAAGGTGTTACGTTATGATTGTTATCCGTCTTCACGGACAGTTCCACCTGTCCGGCATGGTCTGTCACCATCCGGCTGCCGTCATTCCTGCCGATGTCATACACGGCTTTGCCGAAGGTGTAGAGGGCAAGCGCGGAGAATGCGGCGAGCATCGCCAGCACGATGCGCCTGCGTGTCTTTGGCGGCAAGCCGTCCAGATAGCCCCTGAGCCTTGCCACCAGCATTTTCTTTTTGTCGTGGAGTTTCCAATATGCGCCCCAAAATGATTTCTTGATTTTCTTCATATCCGTTTACCTTTTGATGGTTTGTAAATCCTTGTTCTCGATGATGGTGAATCCCTCGATGGTGAAACCGTTGGGATTGTCGTCCGAACGGGACGAGTTCAAGAGGCGGCACGTGGTCACGAGGCTGCGCTCGGTGACGTTGCTTTGCCGGATGATCTTCTGTGTGGCGTAGGTCACGGCACGGTAGGGATAACCGTTGAAGTCGCATACCACGCTGTCCACCTTCAGCACTTGGTTGATGTTCCCGGCGATGATGCGGTTGTAGTACCCCTTCTCGGCGAAGTCCGAATAGTAGTTGTACACGCTCTTGTCCGCCAGCAACAACGCACGCTTTACGTTGTGTTCTATCGCGCTCTTTTCGGGCGAGAGCGTGAAAAACAGTTCGTGGAAGCGGCGCACATGCTCCCTCGCTTCCGCCGGACGGTTCTGCGACAAGTCCTGCGAGAGTGCCAGCATCAGCGACTTGCCGTTGTCCAGCACATAGATCTTCTCACGCTGCCGTTCCGCGAAGCGGTAGGAACTCCACACGCTCCATACCGTTATCACGGCGCACAGCGAGAGGAAGACGATACCGAACAGGCGTATCTGCCTGAACGATGATTCGATGTTTTTGAGTGACTTGAATTCCATTGTCTGATTTTATTTTTCGGTTCTTAATTCGTTATACAATAGGATTGGTATGCGGTCGTTTGCCACATACGTATGTAACGGGTTACCACATACGTATGTAATGAGCCGCTGCATACGTATGTAACAGGCTGCTACATACGTATGTCATGACAGGCTACATACGTATGTTACTTTTATGCGGATGCCTCTCCCGTAATTCAGCCTCTATTTCAGCAGTTTCCCGGCACGTCCGACCATGTTGCCTGCGGTAGCACCCGCCACGCTGCCCGCCATGCTTCCCGTGT
>OATH01000036.1_pt1 | contig 136729 bp, 116 predicted proteins | sample 1494971 | NCBI WGS metagenome assembly OATH01 (sample SAMEA2579949, study PRJEB22360) | human gut metagenome
CAGAGCATCTGCCTTACAAGCAGAGGGTCGGCGGTTCGAATCCGTCAACGCCCACTTTTAATTTATTATTATACCGAAAGAACTTCGGGCGTTTAGCTCAGCTGGTTCAGAGCATCTGCCTTACAAGCAGAGGGTTGGCGGTTCGAATCCGTCAACGCCCACAGAAAATAGAGTCTGTTAATCTAATGATTAACAGACTTTTTTATTTATCCTCAACCGCACATTCACGCTTACTTCTGCTTTCGAGACAGAGGAACAGCTATCAGACGATCTAACGAGAATTTTCCGGGTCCCGTTATATACATCAGGATAAAAACCACCAAATAAATGAATGCTAACTCTTTCAAAGAAAATGGGTCATTCCCATGGATGACGAAAAAAGCCATTCCCATGGTAAAAATCATGGGGATCATCGCAAGCCGATAAAGGGCCCCGAATATAAAACCGATGGAACAAGCAAGCTCCCCAAATATCGCAAGGCCCAAAGATATTGAATGCCCTACACCTAACGGATCAGGAAATGAGGCCGACATACTATCGAAATTTGTCCACTTTTGCATCCCATGAGATAATAGTAATCCACCGAAAAGCAAACGAGGCGCCAACAATAGTAATGAAATAGCCGTTCCATCCGGCTTCATTGGAAAAAGAAATTTGTAAATTACTGACATACTCTTCTGTTTTTAATCTTATCATTCTGTCTTTTTGATTATAAAACAAAATCAAGTTAGGGTTAGTTCAGTAAATATCCGTTTATAATCGGGGCTAAACTAAAAAAGCCCCCTTGATTTTTCAATCAAAGAGACTTCCTTTCCTTCGTGACCCGGGTGGGACTCAAACCCACGACCTTCAGAACCGGAATCTGACGCTCTATTCACTAAGCTACCTTGTTATCAACACTTTAATTATCTCTATATAAGTTCAGAGGTCAACTATAGGTCAACATTGAACTATGATGCAAATTTACTAAATATTCCATTCATAACGAAATCAACCAATGTAAATTAGACTGTACAAGTAGAGATTAATATGTAGGATACTCTAATTCACACACTATGAAATGAGCTTATTATAAGTCCATAACGCAGCCACAGCGATGCCTAATAGTAGATGATAAACAAGAATTGGCAAGAGTAAACTTCCCCATCCCAAACCACATATCAATCCTACCACAACTATAATGATATATAGGAGTAGCATTGTAGCTGCTAACATAATACCTTGGCTTCCAGCTACGACATAATGAAACGGAGCATTAGGGGTTAGAGAATCTGTCTTGAGTGAATTGTTAGGTAATTCAGATCGTGTCATATGTAAATAGTATTAATTCGTAAGAAGTATATTCAAGTCTGGTTGTGAAATCTTGCATAGTGTATTAATCTTTGGTCTACATTACTGTAATAGTGAAGATGAGAGTATAAGAAACTGCATAAGAGTTCTCTCAAACACCATTCTTTAAAGAGGTATGAAATCCATTCATCCCATATATGAACTAATATTTAGTAATTCTGTACCTCATGCCATTTAGCCATTAACAGCCCACTTCACACCGGTTGGTTCAATTCTATGTCTTCAATCTAATCCTCTGTCAGACAGTCTGATTTAGCTTAATATCGTATGATATTTAGTTTGGTGGACTACTTTGAATTGACTAAATTTGTAGTAATTAATCAGTTAGTCAATTAGTATATCTGATTAGCTCTCAACCTAAGATGTTTGTGTGAGATTAATTAAGAAAGGCTGCAAAGAGTAATCAATGCCGCCTTTCTTAATTTTTATCTATCCTATCAACTATTTATATGTGTAGGTTAAAGTTTCAGCTTCTCCCTCACTATTTGCAATAGTTGTTCTAGTTACGTAACCATTATCATCTTGTGTATGTATGAAGTCGTAAGTTTTAGACCATCCCATTTCACAAACTTCTGTCTCTTTACAAGAACTGGGCAAATGTGTACATGGCTTACCTAATATTCCACAATAGAATGCTGCTTGATAGTCAAATAGAAGTTCAGACATTGCAAAGTCCATTATTCCAGATTTGTTCCTCACATTCCCATAAGATTGCGTGTATATGTTTCCAGATATATCACTTTCACTACCTTTAAGGATATTCCCATCTACGGAGTATGTGAATGAGTAAGCATTACTTCTCGTTTCAGAATTATATTTAATTATCTCGATCGCTTTGGTTAGATAACCATCTTTAGAGTATTCAAATGAAACCTCAACGAATTTGCCTTCACGATCTGGTATAGAGCATGATGTTGCATAGCCTTCTTTATTCAAAGTATAGGTTTGAATGCAGTCGTGTCCGTCTGCTTCTCCAGTAATGACAACCTTGTTCCTATTATATGCTATATTCTGATTGAAGTCATAATCTCCATCAGTATATTTCCAAATATAACTACTTAACTTATCATTAGAATAACCCAACGATATATCGTAATCATCTGATTTAATATGTACAATCCGTTTAGAACTTAAGACTTGTATTACGGCTTGAGCGCTAAACTGTCCATCCTCTGTTGTTGCTGTTATTGTAGCGTTTCCTTCTGAGATAGCTGTAACTAAACCTTTATCATCGACTGTCGCTATTCTATCATCAGAAGACTCCCAAGTGATATTTTGGTTTGTTGCGTCAGTTGGAGATATGGATGCTACTAACTCATAAGTATCACCTATTTCAATTTCTCCTGTAGCAGTATTTAATGAGATGCCTGTAACCTTTATATCATCAGAGGCCAACTTGCCTGTCTCAATATTGATTTTAAAGGTATATTCCTTCTTAGTCCCATCATAGAATGTAACATCTACTTTGTACTTCCAAATATTAGTGGAGTTGTCAATTACAGTGTAATTCCTTTTTGCATCAGAAGGAACTTCAAAAGGAGGTACGATATTTGTACTCCAAATAGACTTAGCCTCCTTGTAATTGTATTTACTTATGGAATTACCACTAAATTTGAGTCCTTCCTCATAAGAAATCAATTCCGCATCAATGTATTTACCTTGTATGAGATCTGGTTCCTTTTTAGCGATATATAATGTATCGCCTTCACTAGAATAGCAACAATTGCCAATGAAGACTGACTCATCGTACCAATCAACAATATGAGTAGTCACCATGCTACCGTTTGCGCCTAATGGCATACGTTTACATTTACCATTACTGGTAAAGATAGTTTGGGATAGACCACTTAATCCAAATGTAACAATATCTCCTGTTTTCGTCTTCTTATAATAATGTAAGGTGACAAGCTCTATCTTCATCTCTTTATATTCTCCATAACCAATATGAACTTGTTGTATGGTATCAGTCTCTTCAATGTCCAGCCATGTTGATTTTAGTTTCTTAGTAATAGTGTCAAACTCGCTGAACCAAAGATGTTTGTTCTTTATGCCAGTTAATAGCATGGAACCTTCTCCAGCTAAAGCAAACCTACACTTAATGTCAGAATAATCATCCATGTACTCTGCGAACTTCTTATCACTATCATTAAAAAGGGTCCCGTCAGATATTTGGTCTTGAGGTTCTCTATCTAAATCATCTTTACCACACGAGTATAACCCAGTACTCAATGCAACCAGTAGTAAGGTTGCTAATAATCTTAATGTCTTCATATTTAATATAGATTGATTATAATTCTACCTTAAACTGTTGCACTGCTCCATTAGAATATTTTATTTTCACGATAGTAGATGCACCTGTTATTTTACTATTGTAATCCCTGCTAAAGGTCAAACTTCCTCCAGTATAGATATAACCCTCGTTGTTATATCCTGTATGCACTGAACCATTGTTGTTAAAATGGATAGTAGTAACAGCATCATTAGAGACAGTCACAATCAACTTATAGGTGGATTTCTGTCCAGTCGTACTACTATAATGAACAGTGGCTTCATAATTTCCGTTCTCTATTTGATTGTAAGAAACAAATTGTTGTCCTCTTGTCTCTTGTGTGAAGAAACATAGAATGGCCAACATGAAAGTAATAATATAGCTTTTCATATTAATTGGTATTGCGCTCACCTATTCCCTCTGGTAAGTTATTAAATGTAAGAACATGAGGAACTACAACATTTTACTGTTGCCACGCCTGTTTAACTTTAACTAATTACTGATTCTTGAATGAATATAAATCTTCCCTCACTATTTGCAAGAAGGAGTATAGATCATTATCCCTACCTTGAATTGGTATGATAATGCTCATCGCTGCATCTGGCATCTTATCACCTTTACTTGATAAGGTTTGTAACCTATTTTCTACATCAAGGCATAATCCTGCTTTGTCTGGCTTAGGACACCTTTGCAATTTCACCATCAACTTCATAATGGCTCTACAATCACGGAGTAAGGAAATCCTGTCTACTAGTGTGAACAACCCCATAAGATTAAATTTAAAGCAGCTTACCTGTTCCCTTCAGTAAGCTATTAAACACAAAGAAGGCGTGGAAACTACTGGATATTACTATCATGGGGCACTCTTGTTTCCAAGAGTTTCTGGACTGCCTAACACAAATAATAAACAATAGCCCACGCCAGACTGTTATATAATCCACTGTGAAGTAGGTATATAGCACCGACGTGAGCGTTCTTGCCTATTATCCTTGTGTTATAGAATTGTCCAGATTCCATGATAGGATAATATATCAAACGCTCTTCGTAAATTTATGTCCTCCCTTAACGTCCTAACACTATAGGCATAAGAGATTGGGACAAAGTTACTAAATCGTTTGAATTGGCAAGAACTATTGTTCATTAAAAATCAGAGATAAGCCTAAAGTCATATATCTGGGACAGGTATGAAATCTTACTCTCCCCATATAAGAGTCAAATTCTCAACTTCCATACCCGCCTTGAATTTTCATCATCATGTCAACATATTGTTGGTGATTTACAATGGGCTATCTTCGACATAAGTTTTAAGACTTTAGATGTATATGGATTCTTGGAATTGGTGTAATTGACTATATAGTATAGGGCTGAAATGCCAAACTGTGAAGAATTGATTTTAGATGCTTCTCAACTTAATATTTTAGATGTACCATATATATAAGGTGTAGATGCTTACTTCTCCGTTTGAAATTTAGGGTAGAACAAACTTAGATTGGGGTATATAAAGCTAACCTTACTTTAAATTTGTCCTGCCTTTCAAAGTGATTTCACGACATTAACCCTACTCTGACAAGTAACCTCTTAACTTGGGTTATCTGGAATTGGCAACCCTTAGATGTTACGAAGCCTTGCTCATTCAACAAGTCAGTCATTTCAGAGAGTGACTTACCCTGCATTGACAGTGACCGTAGCAATGCGATTGCCCTCATATTATTGGGATTGTTTTCAGCTTTAGCCTTATTGGTACGGGAGCTATTGTAGATAGCTTGCTCAAACTTGTTCATCAAGTTATCAGACTTTCCTAACTTGATTCCTCTTGCTTTCTTAGCCTGTAATGATTGCTTGGTTCTCTGACTAATTAACCCCGCTTCGTATTCTGCGATGGATGATATAATATGTAGGATTAGCCTATTAGCTTGTGGAAAGTCGCAGAAGATAATCTCAACATCTGATTCCAGAAGTTTAGATGTAAATGCTACGTTCCTTGACAACCTATCCAGTTTAGCGACAATCAGAACAGAGTTAGTCTTCCTGCACATTGCCAAAGCTGCGAGAAGTTGAGGTCTGTTAGACTTCTTGCCGCTCTCCGTTTCAATGTATTCAGCAAGTATGGGTTTATTCTTTACATGGTTATGTATGATTTCTCTTTGGGCTTCCACACCTAAACCTGATAGCTGTTGCTTCATGGTGGATTGCCTTAAATATGCTATGTATGTCTTCATGATTTACATTTATTAATAGTGGGTTACAAACGCTGAATGTTCGTTCAGCTTATGTAAGTTGGACACCCAAATGAGGATGCCCAACTGAATTAGAACGGTCTATCTCCATATTGGTATGATAAGATGGAATGATAAACCCTGTCATAGAATGAAAATCCAGCACAGGCATGGAAGTAACTTTCATGTATCGCTGCATATTCACCATTTAGTCTGCTGGTTCTATCCAATAAACTGTCAAACTTATGCAGCCAGTATTTCAATGCTTGCAACCGCTTGATGTATTGGAGATTGTTCTCACAGGTGGATAGCTTTTCCTGTAATGATATAATGTGATTAATCGCATTATCAATGTCTTTGGTATTCATAAGATGTAATCTTTAAATAGTTAGTAGATATAAAGAAAGGACACCTAACTTAATAGATGCCCTTTCAATTAGTAAATTGTATGTAGTGGTACTACTTCTTGGAGTAATGGTGTCTCATTGAGAAGATGGAGACCTCTATCATATCGTCATGTACAGAGTAAATGAGACGGTGCTCTGAATTAATCCGTCTTGACCATTTACCTGCCAACTCATATTTAAGAGGTTCAGGTTTTCCAATCCCAGCATAAGGGTGTTCAGCTATATCATTCAATAAAGCTTTAATTTTATCTATGATAGCTGTATTGCCACTTCGTAAGAAGTATTGATAATCCTTACGTGCTTGGTCTGACAATATTATTCTGTACATGCTACCCGATTTAAGAAATCATCAATGCTTTCTCCTTCATTCTGGGCGATGGCATTACCATTCTTAATATCTTCCTCTCCTTTACGAATAGCGCCCATTGTGTCAGGTGACGACATGATATATTCTGTCTCCTTTAATGAATTGTATTCATCAAGGGAAATCATCACTACTCCGCTTCCCTTACCACGGTTGACGATTACAGTTTCACAATCATCAATTACAGAGTCAATATAACCTTTAAGATTTGCTCTTAAATCAGTATAATTAGCTGTTCTCATAAGTCCTCCTTTTATTTACTGCAAATATATGTACTTATTTACGTACTTGCAAGTTTAATTAGTTAATTATTAGACAAAAGGAAGGACACCTAAGTAAATAGATGCCCCTTCCTCTCTCAATCAATAAACCATCTATAAGCATCATCACCTTGCAGTGCTGATGTTATGCCTTGTGCAATATCAGTAGCGTTTAACGCTCTGTCCAAATAAGTATCAATATAGCTTGATTTGTTACTTCCTGTAAGTAAGTTGTAGAACCGCCACATCGATAATTCCCTGCCATATCCGTAGAAATTTTCATCATTCACATAAGCCCTTGCCACTTGGTTAATCTGACTATCCGTCATTAACATGGGTGGAAGTTTACGCTGGTTGATAGAAGGTAGACTTTGATATAATCGCATTTTACCCAATATCTGTGCGAATTGGTGCTGTGTAAGTGAATGATTACCAAACTCACGCATGAGTTGAAGGTGGCGACTTGGGTTGTACTGCTGGAACAACTCTAACGCTTCTTTGAATAGCTGGGTCGTATCACTAACCCTAATATCGTTCTTCAATCCGTCTGTGAACAGACAGAGGTTACAGCAAACAAGGTTCTTGAATCCAATTCCAATGCTGAACCTTTCCACTGTCTTACGTGAATATAGGTTCTCTCTGTTGAAGGCCCGCACACCTGTAACAGTAAGATTGAGCTTATTCCCTTCAACGATCTGCTGAATGGATGGAACTTCATAAGCGAATGCGCAACGCTCGTAGTAGATCGTACGATCACTATCCTGTAATTGGCTTGCTGGCTTATGAATGGCAGATGGTACTCTACCTTTAATAATATGGGACACACGAATGTCTGGTTGTTCAATCCGTTCACCGCTAAAGAAATTCTGGACTGCTTCACCTACTGTCTCAATGAATGCAGCGTGTGAAACAGTAAGCTCGTTATCCTTGCTGAAGACTGGAACAATGCAATCGTTCTTTAGGTGATTGATGGTTGCTTCCTGCGTGTTACTCTCAATGAAGTGTAGGACATTCTTGTGCTTGGGCACTAGCAAAGTAGCTTCCTCCGCTGCTGATTGTAAACTCTGAAACCTTCTCTCTCTTGCCTCAAACGGCATGATCTGTAATGTACTCATAATGTAATTGAATTAAGTGATTATTGATTGATTGGCAAGTATGTGAATGAAGTCCTAAATGAAACGGATCGCTCAGTTTACAATTTAGGACTTCATTACTACTTGCTAAATGACTATAAGTGTTATATCATTAGGATATTTTACATATAGGGCTATTTAGTGTTACCTTTTACAGATTCGCTCAGTTGGAGATTGGGGAGTTGGTTGGTGAGTATAATTTTATTTGTGATTGATGGTGTACCCCCATGCCTGTCTGAATTTTGATTTTCCTTCTGGCAAGCATGGGGGGAGTAAATGAGGGGTGGGATCAACCGGGGAGAACATTAGGTATTATATGTTCCTCACAGTCCTTCCGTTTAAACAACTCCTCTTTAAACCGAACAAACTTGACCTTGGCCTCACCCTCCCGGTTACTACGCCTCGGATCGAAATATTCCTTGATGAGAGCTTCGGACAACTTGCACATTGCATCTTTCTTGCCGTCTCCATATCGGGAGTAGGTTATTCCGTAACAGTCCAACAGGTATCCAATCCTGTCAAGCACATTCTTCACGGGAATATATAAATCGTTACCTGTTTCTGACTCGAACTCTCTGATCATATCATGAAGAAACTCCGGGCTGAATCTTCGTTGTAGGGCTTCTTCCTCCTCGGTCTGTTTCAATAGTTTCTTGATCGCAGTCTTACCGTACTGTTGTTGTTCGATAACCTCCTTCCCTAACTTGAAGAAGGCGTTGATAAGCCATTCTTCCTCCACGCATTGTGCCCGGACGAACCGTATCGCCTCGGCATTGTCTTTTGTCGCTTCTAATGTGGATACAATAAGCTGGTATTTATCCTTCGCTTTAGCGGCTTTAATTCTGTAAATGTCATCTTCACCGACCGCTTCATCTTCGGGTTGGAAGTCCACATTGAAATATCCTGTATCTTCGTATGCCTGTCTAAGTGCATTGGGTGAGAGATAATATCCTTTCACCTGCTCGTCAAGTAATAGTTGCTCTATGGAGAACCTGTCAAATCCGTTCCGCTCGGAATTTAAGACCTCATTCAGCCGTAGCCGTTTTAATTCCTTATCATAATATGTGGGATCATCAGCTTTTATCCCTTCCTGCTGAATGGCTCGGTAACATTTGATTCTCGCCTCGATGTCTTTATATATTTCTTCTTCGGGTTTAACTTCAAGCTCGTTAGGAATTGAAGCTATAACCGTAAGAGAGTTATATCTCTTCCCGTTGGGGAACACATGCCTAAATCTGCCTTGACACTGGATGGCTTCGGTGAACGGATTGATTAGGGTGTGCTTCACATGATCGTAGTTCGACAGTATCAGCACATCGCAAAGTTCTTTCAGATTGATGTCTATTGACGGGAAGAACCTCGATGTAAACAGATTCACCCTTCTTAGAGGAAGTTCCAGCTTATCCGTACTATGTTCCAAGAAGCGGCTCTTTAGCTTGTCGGCACTGTCCTTTGAGCAGAAGACCTTGTAGTCGTCCTCTTTTATTATTCCGTCATGCAGCAATGATTCCACGATGCTACAGATTCCCTCTGTTGTCTTATAGAAGATGCACACATGGGGAGAACCGTTATCCAACAGCCTTTTTACTTCCTGCTTCACCCGACTGTAAAAGCTACGGGTTGTTATCAAAGTCATATCCTCCCGATAGTCATAGTCGGGCTTAATTTCTACCCACTTGAATTGGTGACGCAAGAACAGTGTTAAGGTGTACTTGCTCGGCTTTAACGGAGTGGCAGACACGACAGCCTTTCCCTCGAATTTGAAGAACTCCTTCATTGGGGCGGATATGCTTCTACGATAGCCTGTATCTTCTGTCAAGTGCTCGGATTCATCGAACAGGCAGAAGAACTCCTTATAAATATTCAAGCCCAAGTCCTTTGCCACCTTCAAGACTTTGCTCTGAAACCCTTCGGGGGTGGTTATGATCTTTTTGTACTTGATGTTGGGGTTCTTGAGGTAAGCGATCAGTTTCTTGACGGTCACTTCTTTGAACACCCCTTGAGCTTCATTAAAGGTCAGTACCTTGTTCTCCTCCGAAGATTTGAACGGCTCAATCACGATAGAGTTTCTTGGACTTAACTTCGCGTTCAATTCCATGTAAGTAGCTCCCGTACCTGTCATTACCTTATTAATAATGGCATTGCTCGGCAGCATGGGGTAGCCTTGTCTTTTTAAGGCTTCTGACAGGTATTCGCCTTTGGAAATGTTCAGTTCGACAACCTCCAACCCTTTAAATCCATTCTGTTCACTCATGGCAAGACGGGATTAATGGGTAAGAAACTTGAGTAAAATCGCTTATATATGGTCGGTACGGATTTCGTACCTCTCCCGGAATTGGGGATGCAGACGCATATATTGTTATTAACTCTGCGAGCCGGATTACTCTTACCTTGCTGGTAAGTCCCGATAGGTAGCTCATGCCAATTGTCCGGGAAAACAGAAACTTCTTGTTCATTTAATCGAAGTTTGAATGTTTAACAATTGGATTGAAGACAAAAAAAGCTCCTGCGACTAAGTTATAGTTACAAATAGACACATTACATCCATGTATAAAGATGCAAGAGTAATATGTCTAACGTAAGTGCGGGAAGTATATCCCGGTAACTTAGTTGCAGAAGCCGCTACCTATGGTAGAATTATTGCTGTTAGGCTTCTTGTAGAAGGCCATCTTTCTTGGTATCGTTTTTGATACTGCACTGTCACGTAGGCCATGTGATGAACAGGAGATTATTCCTTGTTCTTAATCCTTTTCCCTTACCTCGTTTGTAAGATTGGGGCAAATGTATGAAGAATTTCGAGATAAGCAAGCTAATCCATGATAATTTAGAGCTAATTCCTCATCGCCTCGTCCATCTGTTCATTGTCGAAGCTATCCAGATAGATTTGAGTTACGCTTTCTGAACTATGCCCCATCAACTCACGAATGATTGAGGTAGGCACACCAGCCCTTTTCATTACGGTTGCTTAACTGTGGCGTGCGACATAGGTCGTAAGGTCAATTGGAATATCCAATGCCTTGCCAATCTCTTTCAAGCGTTCGTTCACCTTGGAGATTACCTTATGTACCCTGTTCGCTCTTTGCAATTCAGTCTTGTGAAAATTAGATAGAATAGGGAACAGGTAAGTATTGTCTTTGATACTGTATTTCTCGATCAGATCCACGGCCTGCGGTTGCAAGGGAGCTTTGATTAACTTACCGGTCTTATGTCTGGTGTAAATCAATCTGCCATCAACAATATTCTTCTTGCAACGAAAGCAATGTATTCTAATTTATCTTCTGTTAATTCCATTAATATAAACGTTAGGACAACAAAGATAGACAAGTTATCCCCACCTACATTACTGCAAGTGGGGATTTACCTTATCCATCAACCCAAAACATATTCTATCACTTTCAAATTAGCTTTATTTTCATTTACGAAGTCACGCTCGATGTAGATATCTGTAACCTTCATGCTTTCATCAAGATGATTCAACGCTGCATGCACAGTATATTTATCTATGCCTACCTTATTCAGGGCTATAGTAGCCCAAGAGTGACGGGCTGCATAAAATTCCAAATCTTCAACACCTAATTCCTTCCCCAATTCCTTCAACCCACAATTGATGGCTTTATTAAAAGTTGATTCATCCGCATAGTTTAAATAAAAATTGAATAGTCGTTTGCCAGTACAATCACTATATTTATTTGCTATAGATCTAATAATTATAGGAATATCAACCATCATCTTAGCATCATCATCTCTACGTGCCTTTGTCTTCGTTCTATTGTAAACTATTGTATCTTCAATCCTTGTAGCAGCATTAAATAAGTCCACGGAATTCATTCCTATTAAACAAAATGAAAGCATAAAACAATCTTTCGCTAAATTATAACGGCAAATCGCCTCATTACCTTTAACCGTGTACCTATAGGGCAATTCCCATATCTTCTTTAATAAAACAGGGGTAATAGCTCTCTTACGTGTAACTTCTTGCTTTGGAACTTTAAAATTTTCAAAAGGAGAATTAGGTATGAGGATGATATTCCTGTCATAATCATTATAAAACCTCTTAGCCTCATTAAACAAATGCCTAACACTACTTATATAAAGAGAAGCTGATCTGTTAGAAGGTATTCGTTTACCAGAACAACGTAATACCTCGATTCTAGCCTCCCTCTCTTTATTTAAAAATTTAATGAATCCATTTAAGAAGGTTACAGTAATATCATTCACATTCAGATGTTCTTTATTGACATAACGAATTAGGGCATTCACAGCACTTTTGTAGTTCTTTACTCCTTTAACTTCTGTATTTGCAATCCACTCTCTAGCAAACTGAATAAAATCTACACTCCTATTCCTCTCACGTTCCTCGTCTAAACAATTAATAATTTCATCTAAAGTGTAACACTTCGATTCTATTTGAAAGTGAGCACACTTGTCCTGATAATAACGAACCAGATCATCAATCTCCCTTTTGATGGGAGTACCATCTTTAAAGGATAAGGACTTAGTAAGATCTTTAGCTGTTACGAACAGACTTGAAGACAGCCTTCTAACCTTTCTCTCATAAGTAAAACGAATCTTCACATTGTAACTTCCGTCATTTCTCTGTTTGTCCCTTTGGACTTCTGCCTTGATTGTCAACATTTTAATTCTACAATTTAGGGGTCAACAATAGGTCAACAACTAAGCTATATTAGTAGAATCTGCACAGAATTGGAGCCTTATCAAAGAGTCATAAAAAGAAAAAATCCTCAGTAATCAATTGATTACCAAGGATTTTTTGTGACCCGGGTGGGACTCAAACCCACGACCTTCAGAACCGGAATCTGACGCTCTATTCAACTAAGCTACCGAGCCAAAGACTGCGCAAAAGTACATATAATATCTTATTCAAACAAGTACAGGAAAGAAATATTTCACTTTTGATATTTTGCATATAAGTCTTTTGTATATTCTGCCATTTTGCAAATAAAAGCGATCACATTCTTGTTATTTTGCCATTAATCATTATCTTTGCCGCACATATTTCACAAACACAAAGTACAACAAGTATATGAGCTATCTTATTAAACCCGCAGGGTATAAAGCCTTACTTAACTTATCCCAGACTGAAATGGGAATCAAGAAGATCAAGGACTTTTTCCAGCAAAACCTCTCATCCGAGCTGCGCCTAAGACGCGTAACCGCACCTTTATTCGTACTTAAGGGCATGGGTATCAATGATGATCTTAACGGGACCGAGCGAGCCGTTACTTTTCCAATCAAGGATTTAAACGACTCTAAAGCAGAGATCGTACACTCACTCGCCAAATGGAAACGACTGACACTCGCCGATTATCACATTGAAGAAGGTTACGGTATTTACACCGACATGAACGCCATCCGCTCAGACGAGGAGCTAGGTAATTTACACTCTTTATACGTGGACCAATGGGACTGGGAACGTGTAATGAGCGAAAGCGAACGTAATATCGATTTCCTCAAGGAAATCGTCCGTCGCATATATGCCGCTATGGTCCGTACCGAATATTTAGTTTACGAGATGTTTCCTCAAATCCGCCCGACGCTCCCCCAACAGATTCATTTCATCCATTCCGAGGATTTGTTACAAAAATATCCTACCTTTACACCGAAAGAGCGGGAAGACGCTATTACCAAGGAATACGGGGCCGTATTCATTCTCGGTATCGGATGCTCGCTAAGCAATGGAGAGAAGCATGACGGACGTGCTCCGGACTACGATGATTGGTCTACGATCGCCGAGAACGGACAAACCGGATTGAACGGGGATTTATTGGTTTGGGATGATGTACTAAACCGTTCTATGGAACTATCCTCTATGGGTATCCGCGTCAATAAGGAAGCCTTGCTACGCCAGTTGGATATTTGCAAAGCCGGGGAGAAAAAGGAACTATATTTCCACAAACGCCTCTTGAGCGGTGAACTTCCGCAAAGTATCGGCGGTGGTATCGGACAAAGCCGGTTGTGTATGTTCTATCTTCGTAAGGCCCATATCGGAGAGATACAGGCAAGTATCTGGCCGGAGGAGATGCGCAAGGAAGCACGTGCGGCTGGAATGATGCTTATTTAGTTAACAGCCAACTATTATATTATGGACGTAAAGATTGAAGAAAGCTGGAAAAAACGGTTAGCCGACGAGTTTGAAAAAGATTATTTCAAGCAATTGACCGATTTCGTTAAACAAGAATACCGCCAAGGTACTGTTTATCCTCCCGGTCCTTATATGTTCAACGCTTTTGAGCACTGCCCGTTCGATAAAGTGAAGGTCGTTATCCTCGGCCAAGATCCTTATCACGAGCCGGGACAGGCGCACGGACTTTGTTTCTCCGTGCAGGATGGGATACCTTTCCCCCCTTCCCTCATCAATATATTCAAAGAAATACAAGATGATTTAGGGCATCCGGTTCCAACAACCGGCAACTTGATTCGTTGGGCAGATCAAGGCGTATTACTGTTAAACGCCACGCTCACGGTACGAGCGCATCAAGCCGGTTCCCATCAAAATAGAGGTTGGGAGACCTTTACCGATGCTGTTATTCATCGTCTGGCGGCTGAAAGAAGCCATATCGTTTACATATTATGGGGTTCCTACGCACAAAAGAAAGGTGCTTTCATCGATTCATCCCGTAACCTGGTTCTTAAATCAGCCCATCCGTCCCCACTTTCCGCTTACCGGGGATTCTTCGGAAACAAGCATTTCAGCAAAGCCAATGATTATTTAATCGCAACTGGGCAAACTCCCATCGAATGGTAAGATCATTGAGAATTGAAAATTAGCTATACAATCCAATAATTTTCAATTCTCAATTTTCGGTTCTTAATACCACTGCTGTCCATCCCTATAATTACTTCTCTTATCATACTTCAAATCTTTCAATAAAGCAGAGCTTACAGCGATACTGAATGTATAGGATTTATAAGGACCAACCGGAACGAAACTAGCCGTCATTTGCCAGCAGTGCAAGTTACGAGTTACGTTACAAGTCATATAAGAGATCTTCTTAGCGTCAAAATCATAAGTAGCGTTAAAGTTAAAACGCCAGTTCTTTGTCGGCTGGATATTTCCGTTAAAGCTCAAAGAGTGAGTCAAGGCGTAATCATACTCCAGTTTAGAACGATTAAAATCACCATACCGCAAACTCAAACCATAACTAAACGAGAGGCTCCAAGGAATCTTGGAAATTAAATAGCCATCGGCATCTGTCTCACCGGTCTCTTTCTTTTTGCCCAACAGACGGCCACCACTTTCCTTATTCTCGCCCTCTCCTTCTCCATCCGGGTTCAAGCCATCCGGATCTGCATTCGGATCCGTAGAAGCCGATTGATTCCCAGATTTATCCGATGAACTATCACCTCCTCCAAACAACTTCTTAAACGTATCATTATTAAATGTATAAGAAAAACTGGTGCTAGTCCCTCTCAAACGGCCAATACCCTTGCCTGCTTTCCAACGGGGAATATCGACACGATGCCCATTCTCATCGTACGTATAGGTATCGAACTGACCATTCAAGTTCAACGTATAACTCTTGGATAATTTCAAACGTAAACCGACACTCAAGTCACTCCACTTAAATGAATCCGCCGCCATATTATAACTCATGCCTAACGACAGCTTATCGATCAGACTTATTTTCTTGAATCCAGTAGAGTCCTTATCCGAACGCACCTTCATCTCGATATTGTTATTTACGTCAAAACTGATATTTCCTTGTTTTCCCGTTCCCGGAACGCCATACATATTATGAGCAAACGGAGAATACGTATATTCACGATCCTCACCATTCGCGTCTTGATATACATAAGTCTCATAAAAACCAAAACGAGAAGAAGCGAAGTCCGGCTGGGCGCTTACCGTAATAGACGGCTCGAAGCGGTGACGGATCATCTCAACCTTATTACCCAAGAATGGCAACGGTTTATAAAAACCATACAAGGTCGTAGACGCAGAGATAGAAGCGTTAAAATCGTAAATACGATAAAAACCATACGTAGTGTCGCGGGCTACCAAAGCCTGTTTCTGCGTATCATATTCCTGTTCGATCTTGCTGGTGTACCAACGTTCCTTATAATTGAAAGAGGGAGAAATATTCAAGTACTTGAGCACGGAGAATGTAGCGCTTACCGGAATCGAGTGCTGCATAGCATTCTGCCAATCTTTGATCAAATTCGATTTGAATAATAAGTTTTCCTTTGTCGTGATACTATTACTGAACGTACCGGAATAACTCATGGAGATCTTCTCGTACCAACGCTCCTTCCCGACCGGATGCTTCCGCTTGAAAGGGAAGATACGGCTCATCGTAACCGTCATGCTAGGCAAGGTTACGGCGATAGAAGAATCACGGGTCGTCTGGTTTATACTCATCGTACCGGAGATCGTGAACGGGTTATTCGGGAAACGTTTCGTTACGTTAATGGATGAACTCTTCGTATTCTGGTTCACGTCGGCATACCCGTTTGCGTTCGGGTATAAACTGTTCTGATTATTACGGTCATACGAAGAGGTCGAGAAGTTTACGCTCGCCGAGAAAGACAGATAAGGATTCGCCTTAGGGTCTTGCGTATGCGTCCAGTTTACCTTGAAGTCCTTAGACAAATTATAGTCGGGTAATCCCTTATCGCCCAATTTCGTCACCAAATAAGAAGCATTAAAACTGCCCGAGAATTTATAGCGTTTCCGATAAGCCGAACGGGCCGACAATCCCCAAGATCCCTTGGTATAAATCTCTCCCAACAAAGCCAAGTCCATATAATCGCTCAAGGCAAAATAATATCCACCGTCACGCAAGAAGAAACCTCTGGTAGACTCGTCTCCGAAAGTCGGCATAATAATACCGGATGAATATGTACTCGAGAACGGGAAGAAACAGAAAGGTAACCCGATCGGATACAACGGCACGTCCTCCAAGACCAGATAGACCGGACCCGTTACGATATTCTTTTTCGGGCGCACCTTCGCTTTCGTCATCTGGATGTAAAAGTGAGGATGCTCATGCTCATCGCAAGTCGTGTACTTACCACCCACCATGTTCAAGATATCCCCTTCCATCTTTTTCGTTCGCCCGGCGGTAACATACCCTTCGCCCTGCTGGGTAATCACGTCCGTGATATATCCTTTCTTGGTACCGAAATTATACCGCATCGTCTTCGACTCATATTGCTGGTCGCCCTCCTTAAACAACGGATAGCCAAACTCCTGCCCGATAGAGTCGAGTCCAAACTTAGCGAACACGATGCTACTATCCATATTCATCTCAATCAATTCGGATTGCAGCTCGATATTCTGGTATTTGACATCGCCTTCCCCGTAAAGATATGCCCAGTTGCCAGCTGTCATCACGATAGAATCGGTCGCTTGATAACTGACCGGAGCATCCAGCCCGGTCTGCTTCTTAGGAATCGAATCTTCCGCTAACGTAGTACTATCCGTAGGAGCCACCAAGAGAGAATCAGCCTGCGCCAAGCTATCGGCAGGAGCGACAATCTCCTGCGCTTGCACGCCCAAGCCTCCCAAGAGGAAAACGAATAGAATGATTAGGACTCTATATATCAAAAACATTACTTCGTTCTTTGCAGTGTGTTACAGCGTGCAAATGTATAATAAATAAACGAGCCCTTATGCTTTTATTCCCCTAAAAAGAGTTTACACCAGTGTTCAAACTGCTCAACTGTCTCATTTCCATACTTGGATAAGCTCTGTTTTATCTTATCAGCCGGTTTCTCTTTCGTCAATTTAGTCTTGCTAAAGAATTTATCAGCGAAACAGATCAATTGTTCTTCCAATGACACGGGACGCATATCCCGATGTGGAACAGGCAAGTTCCGTTCCTCGATCATGGCAAGCGAAAGCCCCGTCCCCGTATGCCTCTCGCAAACTAAGGCGTGGCGAGGATACCCCTCTTTCCGCATTAAATCGGCTCCCAGATAGCCATGACAGATATAATCGGCCTCCCCATAGCAATCGATATCCGGAGCGTTACACAAAAAGATCCCTATGTCATGCAACATTGCCGCTTCCTCAATAAAAGTCAGATCCAGATTCATCTCCGGATGCAAACGGGCCAATGCTAATGCCTTATCCGCCACGCTACGGCTATGAGTCACCAAAATCCGGTAGGCATCCGAACTTTCCGGATAATATTTCTTTATTATATCAAGAGGTTTCATCCTATTTATTTTTTTGCGAGACAAAAATAAACAATCTCTCTCACATATGGATGAGTTCGCAGAAGATATACTGCATTGGCCAAGTAATATATACTGCGTTAGCGATGTTAGTATGTATTACTTGGCAAAGTCAGTACTACTTCTCATCACTGATATCCCTGAAACCAATTGCCCAGCTTCAAATCTTTTATATCCACACCTGTTTCCCGTTCGCCTCTCAAATACTCAGAGAAGTAATCGACCATCCGCCAGTAATAATACTCATTATAGTCATCAAAATGATGACGTTTTCCCGGTACGATCAACATATCAAAGCGTTTGCCCGCCTTGATCAACTCGTCCACGACAACAATGGTATTCGCCGGATGCACATTATTATCGATATCGCCATAGATCAATAACAGATGGCCTTTCAAGTTCCTCGCCAATTCCTGATTGGTCGGGATGCGAATATCGAACGAGATATTTCCCATATCATCCGTGATCTCCTTTACCCCATGATGTTTCTCTCCCCACCACCGGTTATAAATGTTATTGTCATGATTACCGGCACAAGATACCGCCACCTTAAAGAAATCCGGATAAAGCAGCATAGCCGCTGTAGACATGAAACCGCCACCGGAGTGTCCGTGTATGCCGACCCGGTTGATATCCACGAATTTATAACGAGCGCACAACTGCTCGATAGCCACTTTATGATCCGCCATCGGATAATCACGCAAATTTCCATATCCATAATTATGATACCACTTGGAGCGACTGGGATGCCCTCCCCTGTGTCCCATGCAAACCACGACAAATCCGGCTTGCGCCAAACGATCCGTACGAGGATTCATCGGGATGTAGCGAAAGAAAGTTCCCTCCTGTTGCGGTCCGGGGTATACATAGTTAATGACCGGATATACTTTCGTGGAATCAAAATCAAAAGGCTTATACATGACACCATACAAATCGGTCACCCCATCGGCCGCCTTTACCGAAAAAGGCTCAGGGAATTTATAACCTGCCATGAATAATTGGGAGAAGTCACTCTCCTCCAAGGTCATCAATCGATTACCTTGGTTATCATACAATGCCGTAGCCGGGATCGTATTGACACGAGAATAGTTATCCACGATATATCGCATGGATTTATCCATAGAGACCAGGTGGAAATAATCGCCCGGAGTAATCAGCTTTAAGCCCGAACCATCCAGATTCACCCGATACAAATGCTCGTAATAAGGAGTCGTATCTCCCTTTTCCCGGGCATTCGCCTTGAAGTAAACGACACGATTCTTACTGTCCACGTCTACGATGGCGTCCACATGCCAAGGCCCTTTGGTGATACGGTTTTTCAAATTTCCTTGCGCATCATATAGATACAGATGCGCCCAACCATCCCGTTCGCTCCAATGGATCAATTCCTTACCATTATCGGTCATCGCTAGCGGGCGGGTTTCCATAGAAGTATTTAGACGTTCCTCAATGATCGCTTTTACCGAATCCTCCCCGATCGTATACGAACAGATATCCACCCGTTTCATATCCCGGCTGACACGGGTCAAATAGAAGGTCTGGTTATCTCCCAACCAGATCGAGTTCCGAGTGAGTCCCGTACGCTCCTTATCCGGCTTGGAGGCTAGATTGATTGTTTGATCTTTAAAACAATCCACCCGGATTTCTTTCCGCTTCCCGGTATTTTCCAAATCAAAGAGATATAAATGAACGATTGGAGAACCCGCCTCTCCCGGCATCTGATATTTATAGGTCTCAAGTGTAGGACGAGGTTTGGCGATCGAGTTAATCACCCATAAATCTTGCACCACACGTTGATCCGACAAAGTCGCGGCGAAATAACGACCATCGGGAGACCAGTTCCCCATTACATATTTCCGCTTATGGTCACATAAAGTATCGGTATTCAAGAAGGTCCGGGGCATACCAAAGCCAAAATCTTTTTCGCCATCCGTAGTCAAGGCGATCTCGGATATCGTCTTATCCTCCGGGTCCTTCACGGCCTTCTCATAATCCTCATAACTCATGACATACAGGTTCAAATCTTTCGCGAAGACGACCCGCTTTTTATCCGGCGATATATTCGCCCAACGGATTTTAGCAGGAATCTCGTCTTTCGTAATCCGAGTCAACCGGGAGGACGGATAATCATACGAGAAAAAATAGTTCCCGTTCGTACCCTTTATCGAGAAAGTAAACGTGCGATCATCTTCCTTTAAGCGTAAATCTCCGATAGGAAGTTGTTGTCCGGTAAAAGGCTCTCTCACGATCTCGCTTATCTGTGCCGCCAACTCATCCCGATCGAATAATAATCGTTTATTTCTCGAATTGGGGTCCACCAGATACCAGTTTGTCCCCTCACTCGTCTTATACTCATACCAGAACTTGTCACTATTATTAAAATAATTGGGGGTAAGGGTATAAGAGAAAAGTAGCTGTTCCGCATTCGACGGGGCGAAACGGCGTGCTTGCGTATATTCCGGTAGGACATCTTGCGCATAGGTAAAAGGCACCCATGATAAACTCAAGAAGGCTACCGCATAAAAAAGTGTTTTTACATTCATAGATTCTTAGTATTGTCTGTTATTCGCCTCAAAAGTATAAACTTTCCGCAAGATACCAAGCAGATAGCGATCATTAGTTATGTGTAAGATACTTCTTCTACAAGCTACTAGAAAGATAAATAACAACTTTATTAGTAACAACTTTATTACAAACCTAATATTGATTATCTTTGCGATAGAATAATAGTTGAAAAATCATGGAGAATAAGCCTTTTATATTCGGAGTCGCGACATCGGGCGATAATTTTACCGATCGCGAGAAAGAGACAGAGCGTCTATTGTTGAACTTTCAGCATGGTGTAAATACGGTACTGATTTCACCTCGTCGTTGGGGCAAGACTTCTTTAGTGCAGAAAGCATGTCACTTGGCGCAATCCGACAAATTGAAAGTCGTGTATCTTGATATATTCTCATGCCGTAGCGACAGGGATTTTTATGATGCGTTCGCTGCAGCCATTCTCAAACAAACTTCCTCAAAGTTAGATGAATGGCTGGAGAATACCAAGCTATTCCTCTCACGTATCAGCCCTAAAATATCCATAGGCACCGATCCCATGACAGATTTTTCCATATCACTTGAGATGAATCCTCAAAGTAATGATGTTGATGAGATATTACAACTTCCCGAAAAAATAGCGCAAAAGAAGGGATATAATATTGTCGTATGTATCGATGAATTTCAACAGATTGCCGAATTTAAGGAGTCGAAGACATTCCAAAAGCGATTACGTTCCGTGTGGCAATTACAAAAGTCGGTGTCTTATTGCTTGTTCGGTAGCAAGAAGCATTTGATGAATGAACTATTTGAAAAAAAGAGTCTTCCCTTTTATAAATTCGGCGATGCTATTTATCTGCCAAAAATCGGGACTTGTGATTGGATCAATTATATATGTGGTCGTTTTGAGGCTACAGGTAAGCAGATTTCAAAAGAACTGGCTGAAAAGATATGCCAAAGGGTAGACAATCATTCATCCTATGTGCAGCAATTAGCATGGTTGGTATGGATTCATACAGATAAGGTCGCTACGGAGCAGAACTTTGAGGAGGCATATCAGGATATCATCGATCAAAACACTCCGCTATTCGAGAAACAGACCGAAAGTCTGACGACTTATCAAATGAATTTTTTACGCACCATCCTAGATGGAGTACATAGCGAGTTTACCACGCAAGAGATTCTACAGAAATATAAACTTGGCTCATCGGCAAATGTCAGTATCGTAAAGAGGGCATTAGTTAAAAAAGAGTTGATTGAAATAGAGAAACGCAAGGTCATCATTCCAGATCCGGTGATGAAAGTGTGGCTAAAAAAGGAATTGGGAGGCGTTTAAGACAACGCCCCCTAGCCTTCTGGACATGAAAAGCAAGGGGGCATCTTCTATTTATCCATCGGTTCTATTAACTGCCAACCTGAACGAGCGTCACGATCGGACGATCTTGTGCATCTTCAAATACGGTGGATTTTCCGGTTTCCATATCCACCTCGATTCTTAACCGGGCCATATCTGAATTGCGGATCGCTCCCAAGATGAACTTACTACCTTGCGATACGTTATAAGTATCCCAATCTCTATAAATAGCGTAACCGGAAAAATCAAAGTCAATCGGAGTTACGCTTTTTTCTTCTGCTATAAAATCGTATTTGTAAATACTCTTATTCATGATTCGATAAATACAATTATTAGATATACCAACCACATCCTCCATTTCTCCGGGCAAGAAACCAACCTCTTTGATCGTATTGTCTTTCGAATTATATACAAGCATATTATTTGTATCGTCCGTGGCTATAAGAGCATGGATAAAGCCATTTTCCAACGTGTAAATTCTAGCTCCATACCATACATTATAAGTCGTTTGTGTATCCTTTGAGACTGCTTGAGCTAAATCATAGGATACCTCAACCCCGATCTCCAGAGGGAAAACTTTATACTGTTTATTTTGCCAATCTTTATCCGAGCATGAACAGCAATACATCTTTCCATTATATCCCACAAAATAATCGAATACACCATCACTTTTCGGGAACTCATACAGACCTCCATCCGCTTTGTACAGAATATATTTCTCTCCAAGATCATCCAACCTCACATAAGTCATACAATTCCCTGCGGCATCTACCTCAAAAGGATGTCTATAATTCCCTATTTCAATAGGAAACTGGTCTAAGTTCACTTTCTGCATTGTTATATTATCGAAGTTCTCTAATGCAAATTTGTATATACTCATACCAGAAGAGGAATATCCTTTAACCAAACAATAGGCATTATTCAAATCATCTGTTCTGGGATTTACATCTATCCCATTTTTGATTTGATAGCTGAAATCTGTTTCTCTAAAATCTGGATATTTATTACCATCAATCACATACATCCGACCACTTTTCTTATTGATCAAATAACTATTCCCATCAGATGACCCCCAATCTTCACCAGATCTATAGTATGTGATTCGTGGACAAAGTATATACTCATCAGAAAGTGGCCATATGCTTTCCGGTACCAAACGAACCTCTTCATTCATACCATCCACCATACTACGCACCGCCGTCATATTCCCATCCTTATCGATCTTGAATAAACTTAAATCATCTGTCGATGATTTTGTTTGAGTTTCGCTACCGCAAAGCGCTAACATTTGAGCATCCGCTATATCCATCCTAACAGATGATAAACTAAAATTATTATAAGAGTTATCATCTTTATCGCAAGCGATCAACGAGGCCAACAATAAAACAGAAGAAATTATTCTTTTCATACCACATTCCTTATATTTAATCAGTTAATATTTTTATTGTTCTCTTTTTATCTTTATCTACAAACAATAGGTAATAAATACCTCCGGAGGTATTTCTCATTTGTATTTGATCTTCTCCATATATCATTTCCTTGCTCGTATATAAATGGCCTAATACATCATATACATATACCTTACAACCGATAGGCGCTCCTTCTATCCGAATAGAATTACCCTCTTTCAAATAATAAGCCTTCACATTATTCGTTTCTATCTCGGCAATATCTGTTAAGTTAGAATAAACCTTAATCGTTTTCAATACAGAATTAGCCAAATTATAATTCTCATTTCCGGACTGAGAAGCTTTGACCGTTACATTTCCGATTAACGTATCTGAAACGAGCCACCAATCTTTATCGATCTTCTCTATCTTAGCCAACAGCTCATCGTCCACAGAATATTGCACGGGCAATCCGGAAGAAGCTTTCGCTTCCAACCGAATCTTCTCCAATGTGCCCATGGTTGTCAGTTTCTGTTCCCAAAGGATTTTCTGGTTCGCTTTCTCAATAGTCAATTTCACTTCTTTCATTTCGAAATAAGAACCATCTTCTATGGAAATAAGCACCTTATATACACCTGCGTTTGTGGGCGGTGTTGTCGAAGATTGGGTCGAGCCTTCTTTTTGATAAGTAACAACTACCTTGTTTTTATCCACACGAGTATCGTTGATTTGGAAATCCACGGATTGAGGCTTCCCATCGTACATGCAAACCTTGTCTTTCGCGATAATATCGACCGTAGCATCTTGTTTTGATATTTTCAGATTCGAGATACCACAATAGACAATATTAGAGTTATTAGAACTTTCAGGATGTGAATCTTCTACCGCAAACAGAATCCGAAAGACTTTGTTCTTTACCCAAGATGATATTTCTTTTGAAAAGCGAACGTCTTGTATATAATCCGTATTGGAATAAGACATGATCGTATCTCGCTTATCCGACTCCAAATAGGCTAATATGATATGCATCTTTTCCTTTTGATCCGTGGTTTTAAACTTGGCGGCGATATCGAAGGATAAGTTTATCTTGTTAGAGGCTGTTTTATCAAAAAACGGGGTTGTTATATAATTATATTCTCTTTGAGAATAATAGTAGTCTCCTGTATAATACAAATAATGTTCACTCTTACCCGGTAGCTTCTCAACCGTCCAGGCTTCCGGGACATTCATAGACAAAGAGCTTTCATCAAACTTGTTCTCGTATGGTAATGCTCTATATGAAGGATATTCATGCGCACCGATATCCGTCTTTACTCCCATTGGACGGGGATAACCGGAATAGTCTTCCGGAGGCAGAGATATTCCGAATTTCTGTTGCCCCATGTCTATAGCGGAAGAACCCTTGGAAAGGCGGAAATCCACATTCTTTAATTCTTCGAATTGTTTTTCATTGGAGGCATTCCCTGTAAAAGACGTAGATTTTACGAATTTAAGTTCTTTCTCCGTTGCCAAGAAATTACCGTCACCTTTAACATAACTATCTGTGAATGCGGAGTAAGAAGCATTTCCTTCAAATGTCCCAACTACGATACAATTCGTCAAACCTCCCTTATTCTCATTTCCAGAAAAAGACTTATTATTTACGATTGTACAGTTGTAAGAACTAGAAGAAATCCCCCCATAAGCAGGCGCATAATTATTATAGATATTACAATTATAAGAAGACCCATTATTACTATTGCCACGATAGCATCCTCCACCTTCTTCTCCTGCCTTATTATTGAAGATTGAGCAATTTCTTGCAGTGCCATCACTTATTCCACCTCCATTTCCTAAAGCTTCATTATTATAAACCTCACAATTCTTCAACGTACCTCCATAAGTACCACCTCCATTTCCCAATGTTTTATTATTATAGACCTTACAGTTTTCTAACGATCCATTACTGGTTCCACCTCCATTTCTTTTCGCAAAATTATCACGAACGATACAGTTATAAAGATTACTAGAAGTAGTACCTCCACCATCATAATCTGTATAATTATTTTCTATAATGCAATCATAAAGAGAGCTATTAGAAGCTCCACTTTCTTTATTTTTGAAAATATGGCAGTTATAAGCTATTGATTGATAGATTCCCGTCTCTGTATTATGATGCACATTGCAATTGGCTACATTTCTACAAAACCATAATCCTTTACCGTTGTAATAAATATCACATTCGACAATGAGAGTAGCGGTAAGATCCGATGAATTATAAACATCTATTCCGCTTGAAGCTCCACCGACCACGGTAAAACCAGAGACACAAGGTGGTATCGTATTTTTATCATAACCATCATATTCTATAATAACAACATTCTCACAATTATCATCTATATTTAATATTTTATCTATTTGATCATCATCGTCTTTAATAATAATATCTTTTACATTTCCCTCTCCACTTAATATGGTCTCATATTGAAATTCCCAAGATTCGACTGATCCATTTTTATCTCTATCAATCCTCTTTCGTTCTTGGATGCTACGTTCAGTACCAGCAAATCCACCATACAAAGAAACTCCTGGCCTCAATTTGAAAGTTCGATCTTTCATACTACTCCATTCATATTCCTTCTCTGGATAATATGTTCCTTCCGCTATCCAAACCTCATCACCTAAAGATGCTTTGTTGATCATAGCTTGAATATTTCCAGACGCATTCGACCACGAAGAGCCGTCACCTGTGGCTCCACTTTTTACATAATAGACTGTTTTCGCATTTACATGAAACGGTAACAGATAAAGTAATAATCCTAATAAGAGACTCCACTTTTTGCTCATAACATCATAACTTTGAATAATTATTTACCACACCAACCACAAGTCTCACAAACATAACAGTCGCCATCCCAATAGGCATCCCCGCCATCAACAGGGCATTCAATTGGTTCAGTTACATCTATCGGTTCCTCTGAATCATCATCCAAATCATCCCTATCATCCATATATTCAAAGTCTTCGCAATCGTTTATGTCTTCCACGTTTCCATAACAATCATTTTGCATTCCGCACCGAAATCCTAAATCATGATCACAAATTTCGCAAACACAATTTTCCATATTTATCCGTCCGTCTCCCTGTTTCCCTCCGTTCGACATCGCTTTTATAAGGTTACAATAAAAAGAAGAGGCGTGGAAACTGTTTAATGCCTTATCTGTCATAGAGGTATCGCCAAACACCCACCGTACAAATAATAAACAACAGTCCCACGCCCTTATGTATAACACTTCTCCCATACAGGAAAAATATGTATATACCAAAGACGTGAGCGCTTTCTGTTGCTATTATACTTGTACGGCTTTGAAAATTGGCGATTTTCTATGACAAGAATAATATCTTAAAAACGCTCTTCGTTAAATATGTCCTTCCGTTCGAAGCCTCTCTTGGCCGCTAAGTCCCGCTTAGCCACTACTTAGAATTACCGCAAAGATAACGCTTAATTATTTGTGAGCAAAGTTTATGACATGTAAAAATAGCATAAACGAAAGCCCCCGCCCAACAGCTTCCCCCTGCTGCCGGACTGGGGCTTTTTACTTACCTTCCCAAACGATTAGATCTCATCCGGGCTTTCGGAATCACCTCCCCCTTCGGAGGTTGTTTTGGAATCGTTCGTACTGTCCGTTACATCGAATTCGAACTCCATCGATTTCATCATCGTACGCAACTCCGCACTGGGAAGGAAACGTAGTTTCACGTGGTGGATGGAATCCACATTCGCCTCTTTCTCATCCAAACTGCTTTTTGCGTTAAAGGAAGGGACGAAGGTACCGAAACCCGTCACTTGCACGGAGTGGCCTTGCCGGATGAATGTCGTCATAGACTTCACCAATCCATAGACTACGGATTGAACCATTCCTAAATTAATACCTGAGACCGCAGCGACTTGATCGCAAAGAGCCTCGAAACCTACCACTGTAGCCCGATCAGGGACTATCACATACTTTTCGGTCTTCGTCTTGTCAAAACCGAATACCTTTTTGATTCGTCTTACTCGTAAAGCCATATTTTTTCGTTTTTTTGAGTTCAACAATAAATGAATACAAACTCCTGTTACTCTCCAAAGAGAATAAACCTACCCAGCCCAAACGATACAAAGAGAAACATACCTCTCATTGGTCGCTTGCGGGCAACGACTTAACATATTGATTTTACGGGAGAGAAAAGTTTTCATTAAGGCTAACCTAATCATCGAATTTAAAACCACCCCGGGGAAAGGGCTGAAAAATGACACCTCTATTTATTATAACGTATCATCGACTTTAAACCTCCATCACTAAGAAAATGATGCCTCTTTATTTATAACGCATCATCAAGCGTAAGAATCGCTACTCCCATTATGATACAAAAGTACAATTATTTTTCATCTCCACAAACATTTTTCTATATTTTTTTCAATAAATAAATCATTTTATCTCTTCCACCCCTCTTTACCGAGAAATCCGGAAACTACTTAGTAAGTAGACCTCCATCTGCTTATTAAGTAGACCATACCTCTGCTTAGTAAGTAAACAGGGGGTCTGCTTACTAAGTAGTTTTCATCCTACTCATAGAGTAGATCCCGGACTATTCCGCAAGAGATTTCGGCTTATAAAGCGACAAGCCCTGTTTTGCGGATACGGAAGAAAAAGTTTATCTTTGCCCATATACAAAATAAGACGACTATGAGCAGGGATATTCGTTGGTTGCAACGTTTCGATAATTTCTCCAAAGCATGTGCCCGTTTATTGACAATAACGGATACGATGGAATATGATGCTTTATCGGAACTGGAGAAAGAGGGGCTTATTCAACGTTTTGAATATACGTTTGAGTTGGCTTGGAAGGTGTTGCAAGATTATATGCAATATCTGGGATTCCAATTCCAGACAGGCCCGAACACGACCCTTCAGTTGGCTTTTGAGAATGGATTAATAAAGGATCATGATCGATGGCGAAAGATGGCAAAAGCCCGAATCCTGACCTCGCAAACATACAACGAGGACGAGGCGGATGAGATCGCAAAAGGGATTTACGCAGACTACGCTTCCTTGTTAAGGGAACTAAGGGATTTGCTGATTATTCGTAAGAACGAGACGGAGAACAAAGATCTATTTTAATAGTTTATTATGTTTGGATTAAGCGATAACGTGGTTGAAGAGTTGCGTGAGGTATTTCGCAGGTATGGCAACATACGGCGTGTACTTATTTTTGGCTCGCGAGCCAAAGGCACGAGTCATGCAGGCTCAGACATCGACCTTGCCATGGATGGAGAAGATATCACCTTTGGCCAACAGCTCGACATAAACAACCGTATCGATGATTTGGGTTTACTTTACAAAGTCGACTTGCTTAATTATCAGAAACAAAAAGGGACTCCTATCGGGGAACATATCGACCGAGTAGGTAAAGTTTTCTATTCAAGATAGCCCCGCATTCATTTCTCACAAACATTTCGTACTTTCGCGATCAGTACACAGTGATATATTATATAATGTAATGAAACAGATCTTTATATTTCTAGTCATACTTTTTAGCTTGACGCCAACGGTTTATTCACAAAACGCCCCGTTAAAGCTAGGTGCCGAGCGGATGGATGTCGTCACCCGTTTGCTCAAGGATAAGCGGGTCGGATTAGTAGTCAACCAGACTTCCATTTTGGAAAAGCGGCAGATTCATTTATTAGATGCGCTAGTAGCGGAAGGCATAGACGTTAAGAAGGTGTTCGCTCCGGAACATGGATTCCGGGGAACCGGTGATGCCGGAGAGGAGATAAAAGATAGCCGGGACTTGAAAACAGGCATCCCCATCATCTCTATTTATGGGAAAAACAAGAAACCGTCCGCCGAGCAACTGGGCGACCTCGACGTGATTGTTTTCGATATACAAGATGTAGGTGCCCGTTTCTACACCTATATCAGTACGATGCATTACGTGATGGAAGCCTGCGCCGAAAACAACAAAGAGTTTATCGTGTTGGACCGCCCGAACCCAAATGACTTTGTAGACGGGCCGATCCGCCAAAAGGGATTTGAGTCTTTCGTAGGTGTCGATCCGCTCCCAATCTTGCACGGCTTGACCGTAGGGGAATTGGCATGGGTGATCAATAAGGAAGGCTGGCTGAAAAGTACGCCCGATACCTGCCGGTTAAAGATCGTAAAGATGGAGAATTGGAAACACGGAGATCCCTATTGGTTGCCGGTCAAGCCCTCTCCGAACCTCCCGAATGACCAGTCTATCCGCCTGTATCCGTCGCTTTGCTTTTTTGAGGCTACGAACGTTAGCGTGGGAAGAGGAACCTATTATCCGTTTCAAGTACTAGGCTTCCCGGACCCTAAATACGGGGATTTCACTTTTACCCCGACCTCCTTGCCCGGATTCGATACCAATCCCTTGCAAAAGGATAAAGTATGTTACGGCATCGATCTGCGGGAATATCCGTTCGAAGGAGGATTAACCTTGCGATTCTTCCTCGACTTCTACAATAAAGCGGGAAAGGATCAAGCCTTTTTCTTCTCCCGTCCGAACTGGTTCGATTTATTGGCAGGCACGAAGCAGCTCCGCTACCAGATCGTAAGGGGCTTATCCGAGAAAGAGATCCGGGAAAGTTGGAAACCCGAGCTGGATCAATACAAGGCCATGCGTAAAAAGTATTTACTTTATCCGGACTATCCTACTCAAAATAAAAAATAAGAACGAATGAATTATTGGGAATCGCATACCCAAGTCGCCGTACGTTTCCGCCGATTCGACCGGAAACGTTACGCCGCATTCCGGAGTATGCACAAAGTCATTAACATTGGAGTCGTAACAGCAAGCACGTTACTATTTGCCCTGCCCGACACGGCGCAAGCCCAAAAGGTAATCGAGCCTAACCGGACCGGCGAGGAAGCTTCCGTAGAGCTGGAAGAGGTAGAAGTTACCGCCTCCCGTGCGCCTATCGCACGGAACCAAGCGACCAAGATCGTGACAGTCATTCCCGCCCGTGAGATCGCGGCGGCGCCTGTCACCAGTATCCAAGATCTTTTAGAATATGCCGCGGGAATAGACGTCCGGCAACGAGGAGAAGGAGGCACCCAAGCCGATATCTCCATCCGGGGAGGGACGTTCGACCAAATAGCGGTTCTCTTAAACGGGGTCAACCTCTCCAACCCACAAACCGGCCATTATAGTTTTGACCTCCCGGTGAATCTCTCGGACATAGAGCGCATCGAGGTGGTATCCGGCCCTTCTTCCCGTATATTCGGGGCCAGCGCTTTCGCCGGAGCGATCAATATCATCACGAAAACAGGAAAAGAGAACAGGATCTCGACCGACAATTACGCTGGAATGCATAAGCTCTGGAAACTGGAAGCTGCCATCAATCATGCGACCACTCATTTCGGACAGCGCCTTTCCGCAGGGTATGCCTCGTCCGGAGGGTATATAGACAATACAGACTTCAAACAATTAAATCTTTTTTGGCAATCGGAACTTAAAAGCGAGGAGACCGATTTCCAATTCCAAGCTGGATACAACGACAAAGGTTATGGAGCGAATAGCTTCTACTCCGCTTCCTACCCCAACCAATACGACAAGACTCGCCGCTTCTTCCTCTCCGCCGGAGGAGAAACACATGGCAAAATCAAGTTCACCCCCAAGGTATACTGGACCCGACATTTCGACCGGTACGAGTTGTTCCGTAGCGATCCTGCCGATTGGTATACCGGGCATAATTACCATGAGACGGAAGTATTCGGAGCCAACCTCAACGCCACGACACAGTGGAAACTAGGAAGAACCAGTATGGGCGTGGAATTCCGAAACGAGGGAGTAAAGAGTAATGTATTAGGCAAGCCGATGAAGGAACCGCAAAATGTTCCTTTCGAGAAAGAGGGGCAATATCTAAAAAGCGATAACCGAAGTAACATCAGCTACTTTCTTGAGCATAACGTATTATTACGCCGCTTCACGTTGTCAGTCGGGGTCTTGGCAAACTATAATTCGGCCTTAAACGAAGGGATTCATTTCTATCCCGGAATAGATGCCAGTTTCCGTATCGGGGACAATGTCCGTCTGTATGGGAGCTGGAACCGGGCATTGCGTATGCCGACTTTCACCGATCTTTATTATGAGGGTAAGACGAATAAAGGAAATCCGGACCTAAAACCGGAGGAAAGCGAAGCATTCGAGGTCGGACTGAAATACAACACTTACTTCCTCCGGGCTCATATAGCCGGCTTTTACCGAAAAGGTAAGAACATGATCGATTGGGTGAAAGAGAAACCGGAAGATATCTGGGAAAGCCAAAATCTGACAAAAGTCGATAACCTTGGTTTCGAGACTAACCTGAGTTTATTACCGAGGGAACTGGGCAACGAACGGTTCTTTATCCGGAAAATAGAACTGGGATATGCGTTTATCCATCAAGACAAGGATAGTGAGGGGTATATATCGAATTATGCGTTAGATTATCTGAAGCACAAGTTCACGGCTCAATTAAGCCATTCTATCTGGAAAGGTTTTTCGGCCACTTGGTATGTCCGTTGGCAAGACCGGGCAGGTAGTTATACTAAATACGAGAATCTTAAGCCGGCTTATGAGGAACCTTACGCTCCTTATTGCTTAGTAGATATGAAAGTAAATTGGGAATATCAGCGGTTAAATCTATATGCGGAGTTAAATAATCTGCTCAATTCCACTTATTATGATCTGGGAAATATCCCCCAACCGGGTATTTGGTTTAAGGCAGGATTCCGTTATAGTTTCAAATATTAATACCTAGTTGTAGAGACGGGGCGTGCCCCGTCTCTACAACTAGGTGATTTTATTTTTGCTTTTTGATCACCAACAACTTATCATTATTGGTCCCGAACAAAGCGATTTCCGTAACAGGAGCCGCCTCACCCTGTGCCTCAAAGCGCACCACCTTATTAAGCGCTTCCAGCAACTCACGCTCGCCGCTCATATCCGGGCAAGCCATTCGGGTAGTCGCTACCTGTGGGAACTTAATGATATTTCTATAAGCATCATTATATTCGATCTTCCCCATCAACCGATTGCAACCGGCATTTCCCGAAAGCCCTTGACGAGCCACGTCGAACACCAAAACCTGATGAGTCTCCTCGGGATTCAACGTCTTACCGTTCATCTCCACGACACCCCATTCACCATCCAGATCCGAGAAAGAAGCTACCACCGCTTTCTTGGACTTACAACCGGCGAACAAACCGACGCCTACCAAAAGCAGGCAAATATAAAAAAGACCTTTTCTCATTAATTTCTCTCCAATACTAATAATACATTACCATCTTGGTCTACCAGCAACATCTCATTCTCATCTTTTCCAGCCTTCACGGAACGAACCTGATCCATCGATTGAAGCACGCTCGTCTCCAAATCCATATTCGGACAAGCCATCATAGTCGTAGCGCCCGGAGCGATCGTAATAGAAGATACATCTTCCGAATCTAACGTGATCGTCGTATTGAATAAATTACAGCCTGTATTTCCATGTAATTTCTTCTCAGCCATATTGAAGTCCATCTGCGGCAGGCCTTCTTCCAAGACTTTCTCACCTTTCACTTCTACCACATTCCATTTACCTTCCAACTTCTTCACATCTGTCTTGACATCTGAACAAGAAAACATCATCCCAACGAAAGCGGGAAGCAAAAACGCATAAAACAATACCTTTTTCATCTTCATCATAATCTTTTATAAAATATCTATTGTAATTAGTAAGACGCAAATAGAAGGCGAAATGTTCCCAAGAACACCCTGTTTTAGCTTATATTAACAGGATTCTTGATTAACATCCTCTTTTTCCACTTCTGCGTTCGCCACCGCAAACAGAGTACCGCTCCCCTGGAACACTCGTCCAAAGCAAAAGCGAACCACATCCCCGCTAAGCCTAATCCGAACACGATACCGAACATATACCCGCAGAACACGGCAAAGAACCACATACAGAATAACTCGATAATTACCGGGACCACAACGTCGCCTACCGAACGCAAGCAGAATAAGAACAGCAGTACCGTGGCCCGCCCTTGCTCCAAGAGTACATCTACCAGCAAGGCTCCCATCGCGATCGTTATGATTGCTTGATTCTCCGTGAATATCCCCAATAAAGGACGTCCCAGCAGATAAACCCCGGTACTAGCGACCAGCGTAATCAGCAATGACCTCCTCCAAGCATACCAACTCAATAAATAAGCGGCTTGCTTCTTCCTCGCGCCCACCAAATTGCCGGTACAAATAGAAGTAGCTTGTGCGATCGACAAAGAAAAGATATAGCCGATTATTACGATATTCATCACATAAACACGAGCTGTCAAGTACTCATTACCCAGCATATTGATAAAGTAGACAATCGTCACCTGCGAGGCATCATACGAGATTTGTTCCGCTGCCGAAGGCAAACCGATCTTCAACACGTCTCTCAACTTCTGAAACGGGAACGGACGGAAATAAGCCAAAGGGATACGAGGCACCAACCGCTTGAACAGCATGATAAACAAAAGTGTCATCGCCACTCCCCGGCAAACAGAGGTAGAGATAGCCGCTCCTTGTACACCGAGGGCAGGAAAACCGAAATGGCCAAATATCAATGCATAATTTCCAAACACATTCAATACATTGATCAGCAAGGTCACCTGCATCGCGTAATTCGGCTTGTTCGCCGCACGGAGCACCGCCGATATCGTAAAACTAACCGCTTGGAAGAAGCCGAACCCTCCGACAATGTGCATATAAGTCTCAGCGTCCGGCATCAGATCCGGACGGATATCCATCAGGACCAACATCTCCCTACCGAACAAGAAAAGCATCAAGCTGATCAAGCAACCTACGCCGGCGTTAAACAACAAGGAGGTTCCTAACACCTGAATAAAACTCTTATTATCTTTCGCCCCAAAATAGAGGGCGCACATGACAGACGTTCCGGTCGTGGTAATATTGAACAGCAGAAATACCATGTTCAGCAATTGATTAACCACACCTACCGCTGCCACCGCATTATCGGAATGATGGCTCAACATAAGCGTATCCACCACGCCTAAAGTCAACATCAGCAAGGTTTCCAGAAAGATAGGCCCTGTTAATTTAAATAATTTGCCTCTCAGCCCTCTCGGGGCACGGAATAGTCTATACATGTCCATTGATCTGCTTTCTACCTAAACACCTTTTTACGAGTCCGCGAAGGTACAAAGCTTTACGCTAAATAGGTTTCGCTATTTCTATTATTTTCCGTAAGTTTGTATCCGGTTGAATAATTTTTGATGAACAAACGAAGACAAATGGACAAGAAACTACCTATATGTATCGTATTAGCCATGTTGATGAGTTGTTTCTCCTGCAAACAGCCCCAACAGCCCACGGAAGACGCAGACATGGATACGCAGTGGGTGGATAGCTCACAACATCTGTATCAATACGGCATCTGTATCGATTCCTTGGACGTAAAAGAGTATTTGATGAAAAACGGGGATAATCCCGCCTCCATCTTCTCCGGGCTGAGCTTCACGGCCTTGAAAGCAGACAGTATCAGCAGGGCATCCACCCATGTCCTCGATCCGACGAAACTGCGAGCCGGCATGCATTATTACACATTTTCCACGGTAGATTCCTTGGAGACGATCCGATATATCGCCTTCGCCAAGTCGCTGACCGATTATGCCGTAATCGACTTGACCGGAGATACGATCAACGCCTATGAATTTAATAAGCCGATCACCCTCAAGAAAAAATATACGGAAGGAGTATTAAACTCTTCCCTATGGAACGTGATCAAGGCCAACGGAGGTGATCCGTATCTGGCGATCAAGATATCGGACGTGTACGCTTGGCAAATCGATTTCTTTGACATCAAGGATGGAGACTCTTTCAAGGTTCTATACAATGAGGCTTACATCGACGATACCACCGCCTTGAGCATCGCCTCTATCGAGGGGGCTATCTTTACGCATCAAGGCAAGGATTTCGTGGCGATTCCTTTCACCCAAGACAGTATCTTCGAATACTTTGATGAGGAAGGGAACAGCCTTCGCAAGGCGTTCCTGAAAGCACCGCTGGACTTTTTCCGGATCACATCCCGTTTTACGAACGCCCGTTTCCACCCGATCCTCAAACGATACCGGGCGCATCATGGGGTTGATTACGCGGCACCGGCCGGTACACCGGTACGCAGCATCGGAGCTGGTACAGTTATCGCCAAGGGATATCAAAACGGCGGGGGCAATTTCCTGAAAGTGAAACATAACTCCGTATACACCACGACTTATATGCACTTAAGCCGCTTCGCCAAAGGAATCCAAGTAGGCAGCCATGTGCAACAAGGCCAAGAGATCGCTTATGTAGGCTCCACCGGACTCTCTACCGGGCCGCACCTAGACTTCCGTGTCCATAAGAACGGGCAACCTATCGATCCGCTAAAAATGGAAGCTCCCCCTTCTGAACCGGTGAAACCGGCCTATAGGGATAGTTTCGCTTTCGTTAAGCGGCAAATCTTGGCGGAAATAGATAGCTTTCATGTAGCCACAGTTAGTAAAGCATCTGTTATATATGAGAAAGATAGTATCAACCATTTAAATAACTAGCGTATGAAATTCTTGGGGAATATAATATGGTTACTCTTCGGAGGGATTATAACAAGTGTAGAATATCTGATATCCAGCCTAATACTAATGATAACGATCATTGGTATACCTTTTGGCCTCCAGACCTTAAAATTAGCGATACTGGCTTTATGGCCTTTTGGCAGCCGTGTCGTAGACGAGGGGAATTCCGGAGGATGCTTGTCACTTATCATGAACATTATCTGGATATTCGTCGGAGGCTTTTGGATTTGCCTTACGCATCTGGGATTCGGCCTTTTGCTATGTATCACGATCATCGGCATCCCTTTCGGCATGCAACATTTTAAGATGGCAGCTTTAGCCTTGGCTCCTTTCGGAAAGAGCATCCAATAAGAAAGCATCTAACTTTTCCGTAGAAGGCAGACGTCCGGCAAGAATTTAAGATAGGATAAGGTATTATACCTATTTCTTTCTATACCTATACGTTCTCGCTCCTTGTTTTATTTTCTAATTCACGTCATGGTCTGTACAGACCACAACGTGAACTATACAAACCACGCCGTGAACTCTACAGACCACGGCGTGATCTGTAGAATTATACTAGATATTCAAATGAATTCATCCGATATCTTTCAAGTATTCATAAGGAAGGAGGGAAGTATAAATAGCGTTCATATACATCTCCCTCATAGGGCCTAGGGGCGTTATAGCTCGATCTGGGAAACCGAGACCGGAGTATTCATGAAGATAGAGGCCGCCTCAGAAAACTTCTCTGCCGACTCCGTGGTAAGAAAACGGCAACTTCCTCCCTTCGTGAGTTTACGATCCATCTCCGGGTGACGCCCTAAATAATCTCGCAAACTCTCCGCTACATGCTCGCCTTGCGAGAATAGAGTGATGCCGGAAGGAAGAAAAGCACGGATCTTATCCATCAAAAGGGGATAGTGAGTACATCCCAAGATAAGCGTATCGATTTGCGGATCTACGGATAATAGATGGTCGATATGCTTTTTCACGAAATAATCCGCTCCCGGGGAATTAAACTCATTATTCTCCACCAAAGGAACCCACATGGGGCAAGCCTCGCCTGTCACTTGGATATGTGGATACATCCTGCCGATCTCGATCGTATAAGAATTGGACGTAATCGTACCGCTCGTACCTACGATACCGATATGTTTGGTACGGCTGATTGTATCCACTAACTCAACTGTAGGACGGATGACTCCCAATACACGACGATTGGGGTCCCATGTAGGCAAGTCTTTTTGTTGGATCGTACGAAGCGCTTTCGCCGATGCCGTATTACAAGCCAAGATCACCAATTGGCAACCCGACTCAAACAAGCGCGATACCGCCTGACGGGTAAATTGATAAACAACCTCGAACGAACGGGTTCCATAAGGAGAACGTGCGTTATCGCCCAGATAAACGTAATCATAACCGGGCATCAACTGATGAATCTTATCGAAAATCGTAAGTCCGCCATAACCTGAATCAAAAAGACCGATCGGACCGGGAGTTTGTGGAAACATATCAGAAACCTTCTTTTATAAAGTACAAAGGGTGCAATCCTTTCGGAAAACACCCCCTCTTTTATTCTATAGAATAAATTTTCTCGCTAATTACAAACCGAGTTTCGTACGAACAAACGGAGTTGCGTCTACTGCGTTAGTACCCGTATAAAGCAAAGCTGCCGGATCGATGATATACGTATATCCCTTCTCCTCGCCTACCTTCTGGATAGCCTCGTGCAACTTCTGTTGGATCGGTTGCAACAATTCTTGTTGTTTCTTTTGTACGTCTTGCTGAGCTACCTGAACGAAGTTATCCATACGTTCTTGGATATCTTGAATCTCTTGCATTCTTCTCAACTTGATATTTTCTGTCAATGAATCTTGCTGCGCTACGAAGTCTGAATATTTCTTTTGGTATTCATCTTGCATTTGCTTCAATTCAACTCTATATTTCTCATTCAAGTCTGCCATTTGTTTTTCCATACCAGATACCTCCGGCATAGCCATAAACACCTCTTGAGTTTTTACAAACGCAATTTTAACTTCCTGAGCGATAGCTCCCAACGGGAGAATCATCAACAATAAAACAATAAGTTTCTTCATTTTTACTATATAATTACTTTGTTATTAATCAAGCTTTCACACTTTTCATGCATAAAGCGCACAAATGTAAGCATTTATTTTGAATATCCTAACTTAATCAGCACTTCATTACTGATATCGATCTTCGGAGAAGCGAAAATAATGCTCATAGCTGAAGCTCGATCCCAAACAATTTGATATCCCTTGTCTTCCGAGATTTCTTTCACCGCATTATACACCTCGTCTTGAATCGGTTTCATCAAACTCTCGCGTTTCTTATATAACTCACCCTCAGGACCGAAATATTTACGTTTCAGATCTTGCGCCTCTTGCTCTTTCTTCACGATCTCTTCCTCACGTTTCGTTTTCATCTCGACAGAGAGGAATACCAGATCGCTCTGATAATTCTTATACATATTCTGAGCTTCTTGCTGAATCGCTTCCACCTCATTTTGCCATTTCTTGGAAACTTGGCTCAACTGCTCATTGGTCATTTCGTAAGCCGGAATATTCTTCAATATATATTCCATGTCGATTAAAGCGAACTTCTGTGCCATGCCGGCAAAAGAACAAAGCAACATCAGACAGCTCAATGTGATAATCTTTTTCATACTCTCTTTATTTATAGTTCTACTTTATGACTGCAAATATAACAGAGGGTTTACTTACAGCCTACCAATATTCGTTAAAAGTATTTATTTAAATGTAGAGACGGGGCGTGCCCCGTCTCCACATACGGAACACGCCCCGTCTCTACATACGAAGCTATACCCGATCTATATTTTAGAATTCCTGTCCGATGATAAAGTGCAGGTTACTACCGCTACGTTTACCATTAGATCCATAATTCGGCTCGTCGAAACCATAAGCCCAGTCGAGTCCCATCAAACCGATCATCGGCAAGAATATACGGACACCGACACCGGCGGAGCGTTTCAAGTTAAACGGATTAAAATTCTTCAAATCAGTCCAAGCGTTACCAGCCTCCACAAATACCAATCCGTAGATCGTAGAGGAAGGCTCCAGCAAGAACGGATATCTCAACTCCATAGCCAAACGAGAATAAGCGTATCCATAAGAGTTGTAACCACCATTACCGGCGATACTACCATTCTCATAACCTCTCAAACCGATCGTTTCCTGAGCATAGGTACTGGAGTAACCACTCATACCGTCACCACCCATATAGAAGGTCTCGAACGGAGACTTCTTATTTTTATTATAAGTACCTAAGAAACCATACTCAACACGGGTCATCAATACCGGCGTACGTTTCACGGTCAACGGAGCCAACGGAGAGAAGATCTTCGCTTTGAACTTCCATTTATGATACTCGATGAATTTATACTTATCCGGGTCTGAGCTTGACATCGACGCATAATCCTTACCATCGAATAAAGAGTAAGGAGGCGTAGCAGCTACAGACAACATGAATTGTGAACCCTTACGAGTATACAACGGGTTATCGATAGAGTTACGTTGCAACATCAACTCCAAGTTGATATTATGGCAATTTCCGTTATTAACCAAGAAATAGTCCCAATCATGCATCATATACAGCTGATAGTTCAACGTCGCCATGAACTGGAAGTAGTCATCCGGCCAATTCAAGCGTTTACCATAACCGGCCGCTAAACCGAACATCATGATAGACTTATCCGGGTCGTAAGCATACTCATAACTATTATTGTAACCATAGTTGCCGTAATAGTTGCTACCATAGCCATAACCGCCCCCATAATAACCGGGATAACCATAGCCATAGCCCGGATAGCCATAACCATAACCGGAATTGGTCAAGTAATTGCTACTGATATCGGTTTGCTTTGAGAAATAAGCGCTGACAGACAATGTATTCGGTCGTTTACCGCCGAACCAAGGATCCATGAAGGAGATGCTGTAAGCCTGATAGTAACGCCCATTCGTCTGGCCGCTCAAAGTCAATGTCTGTCCCTCACCTTGCGGGATGATGCCCTTATAGGTTTTCGGGTTCAAGAAGTTCTTCATAGAGAAGTTCGTAAACTTCAAACTTAACTTACCGATCACACCCGTCTGTCCCCAACCTGCGGAGAACTCGATCTGGTCATTCGCCTTGGAAACCAAGTTATACTCAATATCCACGGTTCCATTCTCAGGATCAGGCAGCGGCACCGGATTCATGTTTTCTGGGTCAAAGTGTCCCATCTGGGCCAACTCACGAACGGAACGCATCAAGTCATCACGGCTGAACAACATACCCGGCTTGGTACGCAACTCACGGCGAACGATATCCTCATACAAACGGTCATTACCATTAATGATAATACGGTTGATCGTCGCCTGCGGACCCTCTTGGATACGGATCTCTAACGAGATAGAGTCATTCGCTACATCCACCTCTACCGGATCGGCGTTGAAGAACAAATAACCGTTATTAAAATAGACATTCGAAACGGCATCATCATCCGTACTCAAACGTTCGTTCAATTTCTTTTGATTATACACCTCGCCCGGTTTCATACCCAACACGGCCATCAAATAGTCCGTAGAATATTGCGTATTACCCACGAAGCGAATATCTTTCAAATAGTATTTCTCACCTTCATCCACTTTCAAGAAGATATCTACCTTCTTCTCGTTAAAGTTCGCCACGCTATCGGACAATAATACGGCGTCGCGATAACCATGCTCGTTATATTTAGCGATTATATTTTTCTTATCGTTCTCATATTCCTCAGTCGTGAACTTCTTCGTGCTGAACATCTCCATGATACTGGTTTTCCAGTCGTTCGGCAAGCTGAACTTCTCGTTCGTCTTCTTCATCGCCTTCTTCAACTCCCGGGCAGTCAGTTTTTCGTTACCCTCAAAATAGATACGATGGATCTTGGTCTTTTCATTCTTATCGATATTGATATCCACGATCACCTCGCCTTCATTCGCGGGATCGTCCTTTTGCTCGATCTCGACATCCACGTTCTTAAAGCCTTTGCCATCGAAGAACTTCTGGATCACGATCTTGGCACGGTCCATGACGTTCGGTGTCACCTGAAAACCTTTCTTCAAACCCAGCTTCGCCTCCAAGTCCTCACGCTCGCCTTTCTTGATCCCGTGGTAATTGACTTGCGAGATACGCGGACGCTGCTTCAGCTGGATCTCCAGCCAAATCTGGTCGCCCTCGATCTTCGTTGCCAAAATCTTCACATCCGAAAACAAGCCATGTTTCCAAAAACGCTTCACTGCTGTAGTGATCTCCTCTCCCGGTACGGTAATCTCATCGCCTACCGACAAGCCCGAGAAGCCGATCAACACAAAATCATCATAATTCTTGATACCCGTAATCTTTATATCCGCAATCTTGTATTTCTTCGGAGCTAACGAGTACGAAATGACCGGCACTTCTGCCGGCGCCTCAACTTGGGTAGTGTCTATTTCTTGGGCAAACGCACCGCAAGCGAAACCCAAGCAAATAAAAAACAGCACTATTCTTTTGTACATATAACAGCTATTGTTTATAAGATTAATTGCTCACTTGTCTTACCGAAACGACGCTCACGTTGCTGGTAATACAATATAGCCTCATACAACTCTTCTTCTCTGAAATCCGGCCAAAACACATCCGTAAAGAAGAATTCAGCATATGACAACTGCCATAGCAAGAAGTTACTGATGCGTTTCTCTCCTCCGGTCCGTATCAAAAGATCGGGATCGGGGATATTTTTGGTCGTCAAGTGGTCCGAGACCATAGCCTCGGTTATATCATTGGGGTTTATTTTCTGTTCCAAGACCTCTTGGGCGAGTTGCCTAGCCGCTCTGGTGATCTCCCACCGGGAAGAATAACTAAGCGCCAGAACAAGTGTGGTTCCCGTATTCGCCGAAGTCGTATCGATACATTCTTGCAATGTATTATAAGCATCCTCACGCAAGCGGGAAAGGTCGCCTATGGCGGTAAGGCGAACGTTTTTCTTCATCATGTCCGGAGTCTCCCGGTGAATGGCGGAGACCAACAAGCTCATCAATGCTTGGACCTCTTCTTCCGGACGATTCCAGTTCTCGGTAGAGAAAGTGTACAACGTCAGATATTTCAATCCGAGTTGAGTGACCGCATCCATAATCTTACGGACCGAAACGACGCCTTCCTGATGCCCGAAGCTACGGTCTTTCCCCTTCGCCTTGGCCCAACGTCCGTTCCCGTCCATAATAATTGCCACGTGCCGTGGCAAGCGATTCTTGTCTATTTTCTCAATCAACGACATTTTTTATCTTACTAATATTCACTTATATTTTTCGCATTGTTACAAGTACGGCACCTCGGGCCGAAATCCCATGTAACAGACAACAACAAGAAAGAGTACCAATCTTTATTCTTAAGAGCGCTACCCTTAACACCATACGGATCGTCCAACATGTCCTTTCCCTCTAGGCCATCGCCAAATAACTTACGAAACGAGAACTCGCACCCTAAATTAAGGCGGTTCTTGATCTTATATTTCATGCCCACGCCTAAAGGAATATTCGGGCTGGCGAAAGTCTTCCCGCCACCCGGAGCCACCGTCAGCCCAATGCCCACCAAGACATAAGGAGAGAAACGCTTCGCCCCCGCATAGTCGAACTTATCGCTATACGGGAAAAAGTTGAACTCCGCCTGTCCCCCCAACTCCATGATACTACGGTTGAAAGAGGTTTGGGCATTATTCGGAAAAACGTTCTCCATACCTTCGGTCTTACCGGAAACCTGTCCCCACATCAAGTTGGCTTTCAAGGCCCAACGAAAGTTGATGTTATACCGGAACACGGCTCCCACCGCCGGATTCATTCCTTTAAATATCGTATTCTTGTTGGCGTCGCCCATATAAAAGGCGCCACCAGCCATACCACCGATCTCGTACTTATATTCCTGCGCCCAAAGCGTAGGGATCGTACCCGCTAATAGGATGATTATGAGAAGCCGCTGAAAAAAAGTTGAAGTCATAAGCCTTGCTGTTATATATACCACACTTCTTTTTCTAACGCTAAAAGCCTCATAAAATTATACATCTCCTATCGAACTTTTCTATTCCTTCGGGATCAAACGATTGATACGGCCTCTCCAAAGTTGGTTCAAGTCATTGGAACCAGTGCTGGTCTTTCCTCCGAAAATGTTCACGAAATTCTCTTTATCCACAATAATTGAGGAAAAGCCTCTCGCCGCATAGTCGGTCGGTAACACCACCATCGAGTCGATCAACGACCAAGAAATACCATAATCTATCGATTGATACATATCTTTCAATGCCTTGTTCGAAGCGTCGATACCTCCGATCAAGAAAAACTTATCGTCATAATTCGTGATCATCGCTCCCTCACGCTTCGTGAAGTTTGCGTCACCGGAAGCCATCAACGCCCAAGAGATACCATCCATGGTCGCCCAAGTCGTATTAACCACTTGGTTGTCCACGGTACGTCCGCTGGCGGTCATCAAGTACTCATGATACATTGCGGCATATTGGAGATTGCTAAATCCGGTAACAGGGAATCCGCTAGGCACCGCATCTCCGGCGATCCACTCCATGGATTCGTTCATCGCATAAAACGCTAACTTTCCTTCCTGATCCACGATCGTAGCTAAGGCGGAAGGCTGTTTCGTGCCCTGCTTCACGCTACCCAAAACGTATTTCACGGAAGGGGCGTTCTCTACAGCGCTCCAAGTCAAGCCATCCTCGGATCTATATAAAGTGCCATTTGTAGCCGGCACATATAAAGCATTGTTATACTCGGTAATCTGGGAGATCAAAAGCCCATCGGAAGGCAGACCGGTCAAGGATAATGACTGCCAGCCCTTAGGCGCGCTTACCGGAGCGTAATATAATTGGTAAGGTTTACCGGACTCGGCGGGTTTCACATACATAAAGTAATTCTCCGATCCATTATAATCGTAAGTTACCACCTTCTGATCCTTCACGGTAATGCCAATCATAGGATTCGCGTACATACTCCAAACCATAGAGTCCGGAACCACTTGATGGATATTCACCTGCGCCATATAGACTTTTGTCGTGACTTGGTCATACGCATGAACCACGAACTTTACCGGAGCGGAGAAATTAATGGAGTCTGATAAATTGTTTAAGTAATAAGTAGAGTCCGGATAAGCATACGGGCTTACCTCTATACCGCTAAGCGCATAGCTACTGGCTGCCGTAATCGTACAAACAACTTTCTCGATCTTCGTGCCAAAAGGCAGAGAGTCAATGTTAAAAATCCGCCCCGTCAGTTGGTCGATCGTAAACTTCACGGTATCCAACCCCGAGATAGAATCACTACTTAGCTTAAAAGAGGATATTTGGCAGTTCTTAACCAATTCTATATCAGTGACATCTTCTGATTTCAAACAAGAAGACAACACTAATGCAAAACAACCTGTTATAAATAGTACTAATTTATTTTTCATCAAAAACATAAGTTTGTCGCATATAAAGGCACAAAAGTAGAAACATTTTTTGCTTTCACCCTAATACCTGCTAATATTTATAATATTTTAGTTGATTATATGAGCCTTAAAATTCATAGTTATGATTTTTCGAACTCATCGTTATGATTTAAAATTTCATAGTTATGATTTTTAATGCTCATAACAGAACGTCCGGAGATGCCGCTAACAGCCTCCTTTCCAAGCATCGGCGCATGCACCCCTTGATACAGGCGAACCGGGGCCGTTTCCACCCTCGCCTCGTCCCATACATCCGCTTCCACAAAAGAATTAATCAGCTGAGTCCCACCTTCCACCAATAAGGAATCCAACTTCCGGACAGCAAGATGATCTAGCACTTGCCGGATCACCGGACCCTCGAAATCTATCCGGATATACTCCACGTTCTCTCGGTTTTCCACTTCCTTCTCCGTAAATATTAATGTACGTGAGGAACCATTCAGCAACCGATAAGAATCGGGAATAACGAGCCGGCGATCCAATACGACCCTAACCGGAGAATTACCGGACCAATGGCGCACGTTCAATGAAGGATTGTCCAATAAAGCGGTCCGTGTACCGACCATGATAGCCGCCACCTCCGAGCGAAGTTTATGCACCAAGCGTGAAGTCTCCGGAGAAGACAAAACCGTGACCGGCTCCGACACGTCCGTACGCAAACGATCGATAAACCCATCCTCGCTCTGCGCCCATTTCAAGATAATATAAGGACGGCCTTTCGTTTGTAGCGTCATAAACGCCTTGTTCAACGCACGGGCTTCTTCCTCCATCACGCCTGTGACCACCTCGACACCGGCCTCACGCAACATCCGCACGCCTCGCCCCGACACCTCGGGAAAAGGATCCAAGCAACCGACCACCACCCGTGGAATCCCTTTCCGGATAATCAACTCGGCGCAAGGAGGCGTCTTCCCATAATGAGAGCAAGGCTCCAGACTCACATAAATCGTACTGTCTTTCAACAAAGACTCGTCTCTCACGGAAGCGATAGCATTCACCTCGGCATGCGCCTCCCCACATTTCCTGTGAAATCCCTCACCGATAATACGGCCCTTATGCACAACCACCGCGCCAACCATCGGATTCGGACTGACATTTCCCCTCCCTCCTTTAGCCAACTCGATGCAACGAGCCATGTATTTCTCTTCAACCTCTACCATAATCTTTGCATATAAACGGTTTTTACACTACTTTCGCGATAAAACAAGAGTAAGATATGACTGAGACCATCGCCTACATCCGAAATTCCCTCAAAGATATTTATCCTCCCGGCGAAGCCCAAGCGCTCGTCCGGCTCATCATGGAACGTGTTTGCGGTCTTTCTACCCATCAACTCCTGTTAGGCAAAGGTAAAGAATTATCTGATACGGAGAAATTTAAAATCAAGGAGATTGTAGAAGGACTGCGTTTATACAAGCCCATACAATACTTATTAGGTATAGCGGATTTTTACGGGATGGAGTTTAAGGTGACGCCGGACGTATTGATTCCCCGCCCGGAAACCGCCGAGTTGGTCGAGCGGATCATCACGGACTACCGAGGCCAAGCCCCTCGTATATTAGATATTGGTACGGGAAGCGGCTGTATCGCTATTTCCTTGGCGAAACATCTTCCGAAGGCTGAGGTAGCGGCGGTAGATATATCGCCCGAGGCACTTGCCGTGGCCGAGGAGAACGCCCGACTGAATCAAGTTTCCGTATCTTTTCTCGAATTGGATATCCTTTCCGAAGGTTATCCCAGTTTCATGCAAGGAAAACTAAAGTTTCACGTAGAAGAAACAAAAGTTTCACGTAAGGAAAACAAAAGTTTCACGTACATGAAACCAAAATCCCATACGGAAGAAACCGCTGTTTCTCCTATAGGCAACTTCAATTGCATCGTCAGCAACCCTCCTTATATAATGAATAAGGAGAAAGCGACCATGGAAGCGAACGTTTTGGAGAACGAGCCTCACCTGGCCTTGTTCGTTCCCGATGACGATCCGCTTCTCTTTTACCGGGCCATCGCCCGCTTCGGACAAAGGCATTTGGCGGAAGGCGGGCATCTATACTTCGAGATCAACGCCCTTTGCGGAAAAGAGACCGTAGCGATGCTACGTCAAGAGAATTACACCGAAGTCGAATTAATACAAGATTTATACGGAAAAGACCGTATCGTAAAAGCAAAAATATGAAAGAGATAACCGAACCCGAGATGTTGCACCGGGCAGCCGCCTATTGCTCCGCCGCCGAACGCTGCATACAAGACGTACAGAAAAAGATCGATGCCGCCGGACTTCCTCCCGACGCCTCCGAGCGTATCATCGCCCGATTGCTGAAAGAGCGGTTTATCGACGAATCCCGTTACACCCGTTTCTTCGTGAACGATAAGCTACGGTTCAATAAATGGGGACGGGTAAAAATAGGATACGAGCTTTATAAGAAAAACATCCCCTCCCCGATCCGGGAAGAATCGCTCGCCGCCATCGACGAGGGAGAATACCGCTCCATCTTACTCGATTTACTAAAAAGCAAAAAGAAATCGACAAAAGGAAAAGACGAGCGGGACCTATTCAACAAGTTACTCCGTTTCGCCGCCGGACGAGGTTTCGAAAGCCAGATCACGTTGGATTGCCTAAGCCAATTATTCAAAGGAACAGACTGCGAGGATTATGCCGACGACATGGAATAATCTGCTCAACCTGTTTTTCCCAAACTTATGCAAAATATGTAAACGACCACTCGTCGAGGGAGAAGAACAAATTTGCCTGAAATGCCTATGCGACCTGCCGCACACGGGATATCATCGACAGGCGAACAACCCCGTCGAGCAACTTTTTATCGGAAAAGACCGGATCGAATACGCCACCGCTTATCTACGATACGAGAAAGGCGGAAAAGTACAAAGCCTGATCCACTCGCTCAAATACCATGATAATAAAGAGTTGGGCTATCTACTCGGACGGCAGATAGCGAGAGAGCTCCAAGCGGATCACAGCCCGATATGTACCGTAGACCTCCTTATCCCCGTTCCCCTGCATCCCCGCAAAAAACGGCAAAGAGGTTACAACCAGTCCGAATGGATCGCCTCCGGCATCCGTTCCATATGGGATATCCCCATCGATACGCGAAGTCTAGCCCGCACCACCCACACAAGTACCCAAACTCGTAAGGCCATTTACGACCGTTGGTTAAATGTATGTTCTATTTTTAATGTCATTCATCCGGAAAGCTTAAAAAACAAACATATCCTGCTCATAGACGACGTGATCACAACCGGAGCCACGATTTCCGCTTGCGCAAAGGCTTTATCAGGGATTCCGGGCATACGCATCAGCATTTTAGCCCTATCTGTCGCATAAATATTAATAAAAAATTAACGTACGATATTCAAGGTAATGTCATTCAGTTTATCTATTTTTGCAGACTGATATAAATATAGGATTGTATGAAAACACTGGAAAGTTTAGTAGCAGAAAAATTATTAAAGATTAAAGCCGTAAAGTTGCAACCGGCCAATCCGTTTACTTGGGCATCCGGCTGGAAATCTCCGATCTACAATGACAACCGAAAGACTCTTTCTTATCCGGTCGTTCGTAGCTTCATTAAATTGGAGTTGGCTCGTGTGATTAGTGAAAAATTCGAGAACGTAGATGCCATTGCCGGTGTTGCTACAGGCGCGATCGCTCAAGGTGCTTTAGTAGCCGATTTATTAGGATTGCCATTCGTATACATCCGCTCTACGCCAAAGGATCATGGATTGGAAAACCTTATCGAGGGAGAATTGAAACCGGGTTCTAAAGTAGTGATCATCGAGGATTTGGTATCTACCGGAGGTAGTAGCTTGAAAGCCGTACAAGCTGTACGTAACTTTGGTTGCGATGTTGCGGGTATGGTAGCTATCTTTACCTATGGATTCCCTGTAGCGGAAGCCGCTTTCAAAGACGCTAAAGTAACATTGACTACATTGAGTAACTACGACGCTGTCTTGGAAGAAGCTGTCCGTACGCATTACATCGATGAGTCTGAGATCGCGGTTCTTCAGGAATGGCGTAAAGATCCGGCTAACTGGGACCCGAAATAAGTAATAAACAAAAAGACACTCAATGACTGAAGAATTTGTGAGTGAGGTCAAACAGATCCCACACAATGATGAACGTATCTTCACGATGTTGTCCGATCTTTCCAACTTGGAACGTATCAAGGATCGCATCCCGCAAGATAAAATAAAAAATTTTGAGTTCGACAGCGATACCTGTAGTTTCGCTGTCGATCCCGTTGGTAAGATTACCTTCCAGATCGTAGAAAGAGAGCCGAATAAATTAATCAAGTTCACGACGACCAACTCTCCTGTTCCCCTTTTCTTGTGGATACAATTGAAACAGGTGGCCGAGGACGACACACGGTTAAAAATCACGGTTCGTGCCGATCTGAATCCGTTCTTGAAACCAATGGTATCGAAACCTTTGCAAGAGGCTGTGGATAAAATCTCGACCGTTATCGCCTCCTTGCCTTATTAATTCCTTTTTCATTATGGCTCAGAAACTTTGGGAAAAAAATGTACAGGTAGATCATGAAGTAGATATCTTCACGGTAGGTAAGGACCGTGAGATGGATCTTTACCTCGCTAAATATGACGTATTAGGCTCTATGGCGCATATCACGATGCTGGAAAGTATCGGTTTATTGACCAAAGAGGAACTAAACGTCTTATTAGCAGAATTACGGAATATATACGCCGTAGCGGATCGTGGAGAATTCATCATCGAGGAAGGCATCGAGGATGTGCACTCGCAGGTGGAACTCATGCTTACACGCCGTTTGGGCGATATGGGCAAGAAGATCCATAGCGGGCGTTCCCGCAATGATCAGGTTCTATTGGATCTGAAACTTTTCACCCGTTCGCAAATACAAGAATTGGTTGAGTTGGTTTCCGGCTTGTTCGACGTTTTGATCTCCCAGAGTAACCGGTACAAGGATGTACTGCTTCCCGGATATACGCATCTACAGGTAGCTATGCCCTCTTCGTTCGGACTTTGGTTCGGCGCTTACGCGGAGAGCTTGGTAGATGATTTGCAACTTATGCAAGCCGCATACCGTATTTGCAACCGTAACCCGCTGGGTTCCGCCGCCGGATATGGTTCATCCTTCCCGCTAAACCGCCAGATGACTACGGATTTATTAGGTTTCGACTCGCTGGACTACAATGTGGTATACGCCCAGATGGGACGTGGCAAGATGGAACGCACCGTGGCTTTCGCTATGGCGGGTATCGCCGCTACGCTCTCCAAGTTAGCGTTCGACGCTTGTATGTTCAATAGCCAGAACTTTGGCTTCATCAAACTGCCGGATCAGTTCACGACCGGCTCCAGTATCATGCCGCATAAGAAGAATCCGGATGTATTTGAGTTGACACGTGCCAAATGCAATAAGCTTCAAGGCTTGCCTCAGCAAATCATCTTGATCAGCAATAATCTTCCTTCCGGTTACTTCCGGGATCTCCAGATCATCAAGGAAGTCTTCCTACCGGCTTTCGACGAGCTGAAGGATTGCTTACGCATGGTAACTCATATGATGCGTGAGGTGAAAGTGAACGAGCATATATTGGACGATGATAAATATTCTCTATTGTTTAGCGTGGAAGAAGTGAACCGCCGTGTCTTGGCCGGAATGCCTTTCCGTGACGCTTATAAGCAAGTAGGTTTGGATATCGAGGCCGGTAAATTCGTTCCTTCGAAGAGCGTTAACCATACACACGAAGGCAGTATCGGTAATCTATGTAACGAACCAATCGCCACCATGATGCGTAGCGTGATAGGTTCTTTCTCTTTCGAACGGATGAACGAGGCTGAAAAGAAATTGGTCCATGGATAAGATAAGACGGATATTTCCACTTTTGATCTTGTTTACGCTATTATCTTGCGCAGATACGATAGAGACTCGCATTCCCTATCGTGCGGTCTATCTGGAACTAGATCTGACTTATCAAGATAAAGCATTAAAGGCAATATTGGCCTATAAAATCTATACACCCAAAAACGTAGATCAAGCCAATGAGCAGACCGGTTTTGGTGGAGTTTTGGTTTATCATGGTTTACCCGATGCATTTTTCGCTTTTGACACTGCCTGTCCTCATGAGGCTTCGAGTAATACCATTGTAGAAATTGATGAATCAGGTATGTATGCGATCTGCCCGAAGTGTGGTAGTAAATTTGACATATCATATGGAAACGGCAATCCGGTGGAAGGACCTTGCGCTGAGGAGAAACAAGCCCTCAAACAATATGTCGTCGATACAAACGGTAATAAAATTTACATCCATAATTAAATTTTTCACCGAAAATGTTTGGTAGTATAAATATTTGTACTACCTTTGCACTCGCAAAAGAGAAACAAACAATGCGGAAGTAGCTCAGTTGGTAGAGCATAACCTTGCCAAGGTTAGGGTCGCGGGTTCGAGTCCCGTCTTCCGCTCAACTCTTAGAGAAGAGGTGGATGCTCGAATGGTGGAATCGGTAGACACGAAGGACTTAAAATCCTTTGGCCATTGCGGCTGTGCGGGTTCAAGTCCCGCTTCGAGTACGATCTAATTTAATTGCGGAAGTAGCTCAGTTGGTAGAGCATAACCTTGCCAAGGTTAGGGTCGCGGGTTCGAGTCCCGTCTTCCGCTCGCTTCCAAAAGGCCTCGCTGTTCGAAAGAATAGCGGGGCTTTTTATTTCTAAAATATAATCGTATCTTTATCTTCAATTAAAGTGAGGGTTATGGAATTACGTACAGCGAATGTTACCCGATATATCATGCCTCTGCGGGAAGGCGGATCATTGCCTGCTTTAGCGGAGGCAGACGATGAGTTTAAATATGTCGTTAAGTTCCGGGGGGCCGGACATGGGACAAAAGCCTTGATAGCCGAGTTGATCGGAGGTGAGATCGCTCGTTGCTTGGGTTTCCATGTACCGGAATTGGTCTTCCTGAATCTTGACGAGGCTTTCGGGCGGTCGGAAGGTGACGAGGAGATACAAGACTTACTACAAGCAAGTCAAGGGCTCAATCTGGGATTACATTTTTTATCGGGAGCCTTGACTTTCGATCCGGTAGTCAATCGTGTAGATCCCAAACTCGCCTCACAAGTCGTATGGCTCGATGCTCTTTTGACAAATATAGACCGCACGGTCCGGAATACGAATATGTTGATATGGAATAAGGAACTTTGGCTCATCGATCATGGAGCTTCCTTATTTTTCCATTTCTCATGGGTAAATTGGCAAAAACATGCGATCGGCCCTTTCATCCATATCAAGGATCATGTATTATTGCCACAAGCGACGCTGCTGGAGGAAGTAAACAAAGATTTCAAACGTATCTTAACGGAAGAGAAAATTCGTGAGATCGTAGGTCTAGTACCCGACGATTGGTTGCATTGGAACGATAGTCCCGGTACGCCTCAAGAGATACGTGATGTATATATCCGGTTCTTAATTGACCGAATCGCCCATTCTGACACGTTTATAAATGAAGCTCGACATGCAAGACAAACACTTATATGAATATGCCGTAATCCGTATCGTACCGAAAATCGAACGGGAGGAGTTTATCAATGTAGGCCTTATCATGTTCTGTAAACGGCCTAAATTCATCAAGGCTCGCTATCATGTAAACGAGGAGAAACTTCGTCTGTTCACATCAGATATAGATAAGGAATCTTTGTGTACGAATCTCCACGTTTTCGATAAGATATGTTCCGGCGCAAAGGATGGAGGTCCTATAGCCAGCCTAGATATTCCGGAGCGCTTTCGTTGGCTTACCGCCATAAGAAGTGCCTCTATCCAAACCTCGCGTCCACATCCCGGTTTTTCCAACGATCTAGAACAGACATTTGAGAGATTATTTCAAGAATTAGTCTTATAGATAATAAACATAAATCTCCGTATCACGATAAAAGAAAAAAGACGGATCGTCCAAACAACCCGTCTTTCCTTATAGAACTAATAGATATTATACTTATCCTCTTAAGTCCGCATCCATAGCGGCGGCAGCCTTACGACCGTCTCCCATCGCCAGAATCACGGTAGCTCCACCACGAACGATGTCACCACCGGCATACACATCGCCTAAAGCAGAACGCATACTGTCTTCCTCCACTACGATCGTACCCTTCTTGCTCACCTCCAAGCCTCCAAAGGCACGGGGTATTAATGGATTCGGAGATACACCGACGCTGACGATCACCTCATCCACATCGATTGTTTCGATAGCTCCCTCGATAGGTACCGGACGACGGCGACCAGAGGCATCCGCCTCACCTAGCTCCATCTTCTGCAAGCGCATCTGCTTAACACGACCTCTTTCATCTCCTATATATTCAATCGGATTATGAAGCGTCAAGAACTCTACACCTTCTTCCTTCGCATGTTTCACCTCTTCCAAACGAGCGGGCATCTCCTCCTCGCTACGACGGTAGACAATCATAGCACGCTCAGCGCCCAGACGGCGAGCAGTACGGACAGAGTCCATAGCTGTATTGCCACCTCCGATCACGGCCACCTTCTTCCCTTGTAGCACCGGCGTATCACTTTCCGGATTCGCCGCATCCATTAAGTTTACACGGGTCAAATACTCGTTGGACGACATCACGCCCACAAAGTTCTCACCCGGAATGTTCATAAAGTTAGGCAGACCGGCGCCACTTGCCACGAACACGCCCTTAAAGCCATCCGCATGCAAATCATCATAACTGATCGTCTTACCCACGATACAATCTTTCTCAAACTGTACGCCCATCTTACGAAGGCCATCAATCTCCACGTCCACGATCTTATTCGGTAGGCGGAACTCCGGGATACCATATTTCAATACACCACCGATCTCATGCAATGCCTCGAACACAGTCACATCATATCCACGCTTCGCCATATCTCCGGCAAAAGACAATCCGGCAGGACCGGAACCTACCACGGCAATCTTGATACCGTTCTTCTCCGCAATCTCCGGAACCGAGATATTACCGCTCTCACGTTCGTAATCAGCGGCGAAACGTTCCAAGTAGCCAATGGCAACCGCTTCCTTACCCATTTTCAAATGGATACACTTGCTCTCACATTGTTTCTCCTGCGGACAGACACGACCGCAAACAGCGGGCAGGGCACTTGTCTCTTTCAAGGTCTTAGCGGCCTCCAAGAATTCCCCACGCTCGATATTCTTGATAAAAGTAGGTATATTGATATTTACCGGACATCCCTGCATACAAGTAGGATTCGGACAATCCAGACAGCGCTCGGCCTCTTGCATAGCCTGTTCTTTTGTCAAGCCTAAGTTAACTTCCTCCAAACGGGTACGACTCCGGTATTCCGGGTCCAACTCGTTCATCTTCACACGGGGGATATCCGCACGTTCTTTATTTTTCTTGCTTTTGCGAAGCGCCTCCCGCCAAGGTTCGGCACGACGAGCAGCGATTAATTCTTCTGTTGTCATGATTCAATTACGTGGTTTCGTTATTTCTTCTCTATATCCTTATAAGCGCCGAGGCGCATGATCATCTCATCAAAATCCACTTGATGAGCATCGAACTCCGGTCCGTCCACACAAACGAACTTGGTCTTCCCGCCTACCGTGATACGGCAAGCACCACACATACCCGTTCCGTCCACCATGATCGTATTCAAGGAAGCTACGGTAGGAATCTCGTATTTCTTTGTAAGAGCGGAAACGAATTTCATCATAATAGCCGGACCGATCGTAACGCATAAATCCACCCTCTCCCGGTTGATCACGCTCTCCACACCATTCGTCACCAAGCCTTTCGTACCCAGAGAGCCATCATCCGTCATGATAATTACCTCATCCGAGTTTTGGCGCATCTGCTCCTCAAGGATCACCAAGTCCTTGGTACGGGCCGCCAATACGACGATCACACGATTTCCTGCCTTATGGAAAGCCTCCACGATCGGCAACAACGGAGCGACACCTACGCCACCACCGGCACAAACAACCGTTCCAACCTTCTCGATATGGGTAGCCTGCCCTAACGGACCCACCACATCCGTGATATAGTCACCCTCGTTCAATTCACAGATTTTACGGGATGAGCCGCCTACCGCTTGGATCACCAAGGTGATGGTACCTTTCTCGGTATCCGCCCCGGCAATGGTAAGAGGTATACGTTCGCCTTTTTCGCCAACCTTCACGATCACGAAGTGACCGGCCTTGCGGGAGCGGGCAATCAAAGGAGCCTCGACTTCCAGCTTCACCACGTTGGCTGAGAAATGTTCTTTACTTACAATCTTATTCATTATAATCGCTACTGTTGATAGTTTGTCTTGTTTTGCTGGCAAAAATAAGATAAAAAAGTGAATATAGCCCTATTTTCCTTAACAAAAGGCTTTATTCAAACAAACCTTCATCACGCACTAACATCAAAATAGCGGAATGAGGAACAATCAAGAACTTCTCGTCATTAAAATTGATCTCGTAAGCGGCATTCTGCAAATAGACAGCCAAATCACCTTCACGGGCTTGAAGCGGCAAGTATTGCACCTCCTCCCCTTTCTTTTTCTCCCAGACCTCATGCTCCTCAGATTGAGAAGGCAACGGATATCCGGGCCCCGTCTTTATGATATAACCCGCTTGTATCTTCTCCCCTTGTTGAACCGAGGGAGGCAGATACAATCCGGTCTTCGTCTGGCTCTGTGGATTCTTAGGCTTAATCAATACTTTATCGCCTATCATCAGGAATTTATCGATGTCTTTTTGATCTATGGATAGTTGCATGATTATAAGATGTTAAATTTTTATTTCGCGAACTTACGGAAAGTTTACCGAAAATAAAAGCGAGCCTTCTTGATGAAAGCCCGCTCTTATTTATAATGAACATTTATCTACATTAAATAGAACGTCCCTTGAACACATTCGACTCGCTCGAAGGATAGAGATTTCCCGTAAAGGATATACGGTTGCTATTAAAGTTAGGTGATACCGTGGCAGTACATTTATTCGTACCTTTCGCCATACGGAACGTAACCCTAGCGGATACCGCTACACCCTGCACATTCATCTCGTACATAACGTTTCCTTTTTTGTCAGTCTTCATCTGTACACCAGAAGTTGTTCCATCAACCGTTATACCTCCTATTCCGTTAGGACCGGCCGCCGGAGTATTAAACGCTAACTGAATGGTAGCCTTCTCACCCTTCACCGAAACAAAGTTCGTGTTCGGAGTAACATAAACAAAACTACCGCGCTTAAACTCTATACGATCCGCTTCCAATACGAAATCCTTATTCTTCAAAGCTTGCACCGCTTGTTCAAACAATGCGTTAGCCTCGGCTTCCTCCGCAGCTTTCTTCGCTGCCTTCTCTGCTTTCTTTGCTTCTTTCTCGGCCTGCTTCGCAGCTTTCTCCGCTGACTTGTCCTGCTGTGCCATCATCGACCCTGCACCAAATAATAAAACGGCGAGCAATAATACAATCTTCTTCATATTAACTCATTTTTAAAGGTTTGTCTATAAAAGTACTTTTATACATACAATAAAAATACAATTAACATCGACATAAGTTCATCTTTAACCCTTATTTTTCACGTTTTTAACATGATACCATAAAAAGCCCCATGCGGTTACCGCTGCGATGAAATCGGAGAAAGGTTGCGCTAGCCAAACGCCATCCAATCCCCAGATCGGAGGAAATAGCAGGATAGCCGGTATCAGGAATAAAACCTGCCGACTTAGACTCAGAAACATCGCTTTCCATGCGACACCGATACTTTGAAAAAACTGGCTGATCGTAATCTGGGAACCGACAACGAAAAAGACCAGCATCGTCAGACGTAATCCATTGTCCGTAATCGACACCAATTCGGCATCCGTCGAGAATACGCTAACGATCAGTCTCGGGAATAATAAACTGACGATACATCCTACCCCTGTAATCAAGGTCGATACTATAATAGACAACCGCAAGGTAGCCAATACCCGGTCATGATGCCCAGCGCCATGATTAAACCCGACAATCGGTTGCATCCCTTGGGCGATACCGATAATCAACATAACCAGCAGCATGGCGATACTGGAAATAATACCGCTGGCACCAATCGCCAAATCGCCTCCATTCTCTTTCAACGCATGGTTCATGATCACCACAACCACACTGCCCGCCAGCTGCATGGAAAATGGAGACATGCCGATCGTAAATATATTCCAAATAATGGAACCTTTCAACCGGAAATATTTCGTATGGAAACGTACGATACTATCCTTGCTGATAAAATGACTCATCACGAAAGCGGCACCGGCGGCCATGGAGATCACCGTAGCGATAGCGGCACCCTGTATCCCCATATCCAGCCAGAAGATAAAGATCGGGTCTAGGATCACGTTCAATACGGCACCGATCATCATCGTGAACATCGCCTTTTTCGGATATCCGGAAGCACGCATCACGGCATTAAAGCTAAAGCTTAATGTAGCCAGCAAATTACCCGGGATAGCGATATATAAATAGTCTTTCGCATAAGGTATCGTCTGCTCGCTTCCTCCGAACCACGTTAACAAATCATCCAAGAAAATCATACTGGGGATAATCGTCAAGGCTCCGATAATGAATGTCAAAGTGAAAGCGTTTCCTAATACGTTATCTGCCAGATCATTCGCCTTACGGCCTAGATGAATGGAGACCCTTGTAGCGGCTCCCGCACCGATCAACATTCCAAATGCCTGCATAAAGAGTAGTATCGGGAAAGTCAAAGTCAATCCGGAGATAGCTAGCGCACCCACTCCTTGTCCGATAAATATACGATCTACGATATTATAAAGAGCATTAACCATGGTCCCGATAACGGCGGGAATCGCGTAATGTACCAACAAACGGCCTATATTCTCATTTTCCAGCCGCCATGTAATCTCATTTGACATATATAACTTATGATTTATGAATTATGATTGAGATCATCTCCGCCACACTTCCTACGATTCTCGTGCCCTCTTCCGCAGGGAACTGAATACGCAGGCTATCCGGAGCATTACAATAAACACTTATATAATCCTCGCTAACCGACGAGGGCTTAAAGCCATTCCGGATCAAGGCATTCCCAACCCAATAAGAAGTCATAAAATCCCCCTCAACCCCAATAAGCTTTGTTGGAGCTGCCGTATTCAATTTCCCGGTATTCGGATCAAACACGATTCCTTCCTTGCTAAAGAAAGTCTCGAAAGCTCCTCCCATAATCAAGTCCTCCGGCGTTCCACATGCCATTGGGCGACTTTTCTCCTGCAACCATAGACAGTCTCCCAGCTGGATCGCCAAATCAAGATCATGCGTCGATAGCAGAATCGCTTTTTGTTGCTCTACCGCTAAAGTATGTAACAAGACCATAGTCTCTATCCGACTTGTCACATCTAAAAAGGCCGTCGGCTCATCCAACAATATGATGGGGCATTGCTGTGCCAGCGCTTTGGCGATCATGGCTTTCTGACGCTCGCCATCACTAAGTTCCGACACATAATTATAAGCCTTATGAGCGATACCGGCGGCAGCAAGCGATTCCTCGATAATCCTACGATCTTCCTGCCTTAATTGTCCGAAAAAGCCGGTATAGGGATGTCTTCCTAAAGAGACCAACTCGTAAACCGTTATTCCACCGGCATTTGTCTTCTCTGTCAAGACAACTCCCACCAGCCGTGAGAAATTACCTTGTGAATAAGAATTCAGCGGCTTCCCCATTAGCTCGATTTCTCCTCCCAGAGGAGGTTGAAAACCACATAATGTCCTCAATAAGGTAGACTTTCCCGCTCCATTTAATCCGAGAAGACAGGTCACTTCACCCGGATATAGATTCAGATCCAACGCATCATGCACGCGCTTTTTCTGTCCGCCTTTCAATATATACCCAATACTTAAATCACTTGTCTTTATCACAGGGATCCGTTCCATAGCCACTAATTAAAATATTGAATATTTTTCCGGTTCACGATTACGTAAATAATAACAGGCGCCCCAAGCATAGGGGTAACGGCATTCAATGGCAGGATCGTATTACTGCCCGGTACCACCATCAGCATATTACATAGAAGAGCAACGCAGGAACCTGTCAGCATTGTAACTGGCACCAACATCTTATGATTGGAAGAGCCTAACATTAACCGGGCGATATGTGGAACTGCTAATCCGACAAAGGAAATGGGGCCGCAAAAAGCAGTAGTTGTAGCCGTTAATACTCCCGTACACAAAAGAATCACGATCCGTGTTCGTTTGATCCGGATACCTAAATTAGCGGCATACATTTCTCCCAATAATAAGGCATTCAAAGGCTTGATCAGCAAGATCGCTAATAACAGCCCGATTAACGCACAAGTTCCAAAGAATGGTAATTGTTCCAAGGATACACCGGAAAAATTACCAAGCCCCCACATCACGAACGCATGTACCCGGTCTGTAGATGAATAATAATTCAAGATAGAAATAACCGAAGAAGCTAGATAGCCAATCATGATTCCGATAATCAGAAGCATGACATTATTCTTCACTTTTGCCGAAAAATAGATAATCAGTCCCAGTATCACGCAAGCCCCCACAAAGGCCGCGAGGATTACCGCCATATATCCGCTGATCGGCCAATCTGTGAACTGCCCCAACGTACCACCGAAATAGAGCATGATAGCGGCTACTCCAAGATTAGCGCCATCACTAATGCCCAATATGGAAGGTCCCGCCAACGGATTCCGGAACAATGTCTGTAATAGCAACCCGCTGGTAGCCAAGGAAGCCCCCGCCAATAATGCGGTTATAGCCTGAGGCAAACGAGATTGCAACACGATATTCTGCCATGCGATCTTATCAGATCCCTTCCCCAGCAAAATATCCATCACGTGATCCAAAGGAATCGGTACGGCCCCATACGCCAGCCCTCCCACAAAGAGCACCAAAAGAACCACCCCCAACAACGGATAAAAAAGCAGTGCTTGTTTGTTCATGGCGCGAAGGTATACAAAAAAGCGGAGTTATGTTATACTTCTCCCTACCTCACGAAGAAAACCAAAATATTGCTCACGTACGCAATTATTAGGAATACACATTCTTAAACGATCGCCTCGAGTACCACACATCGTAAGCAAACCGTAATAATAAAGTAGACTACGGAAATTATCTATATCCGTTACCCGTTCGGCAGGAAAGGATGTATGTAAGTCCACCAAGATCTCTCCTTTTGCCGCGATTTCCTCGATGGTACCCATACGATTTTCCTCCTGTACAGAGTCACGATCAATACGTGCCAGCATCTTCAGCTTACTATAGTCCGTTCGGATATTCTTATCGGCCATTTCTCCCGGGGAACAATGAAAATCAACTTGCCAACGTAAATAATACAAAGTCATATCACAGTTAAAAATCCGATCGTCACCCAAGCTCTCTCTTGCGAAACAGTAATTATCATACCAAGGCTTCATTTCCGTAATCATAGCCTCAGCATCCCCTTTGAGCATATCGTTTTGCTGATAATAACGGAACATCTCACGAACATCCGTTTCATCAAAACCCATCATGGCATTAAAACGAGGATCTACCGAGATATTCCAGTCTATATTATATCCACTCGACAAATCATCCAGCGTCACAGGGCTTACCCCCATCATGAATATACGGTCAAACATTCCCTTGAATTGTTTGAAATACTCCCGGTAGAAACCACTGGCGTGAGTCAAGTCATGAAACATTCGCTGCCCATGCTCACTCAATATCACATTGGTAAAGTTGTCGTACTCATCTATAATGAGATACAGGGGATATCCCTTTTCCTTCGCTTTTACCTCTATGTAAGCCAGCTTAGACTTCGCGCTTTCTATATGCTCGACGGTCTCCTTAAAATCAGCGTCATAATAAGCTGCGTACACATGCGCGAACTGATTAATGATTAAGCCGCAATAATCATTGAAACTTGTCATCAGGTCCGCTCCCGGCATCGAACAGCCCGCTTTAGAGAAATCGAAATAAAGTACCTGATACTTATTCCTTTCACCGGTTGGATGCGTACCAATCCAGAGATCTCCAAAATATGCATCAAAATCATCCTGACGCAATATATCATAATACGTACGCATCATGCTTAGGAATACGCTCTTGCCAAACCGTCTCGGACGGATCAAGAAAAGATAGCTAGGCATCTTCTCGATAAGCGGAAGGTACATCGTTTTATCCACGAAATAGAAATTACCATTCCTTATTCGATTGAAATCTGATATTCCGTAAGGAATTCCTTTCACTTGACTCATATACTGGATAACTTTTATACTTGTTGTAGGCAAAGTTAGTCTATTCCTTGCAATAAGCACTAATATTTAGAAAAAAGAGCAACCACAATGTTTGCAAATGTATTTATTCAAGTTTAGTTCACAAACGAATGCGTCTGTCTGTTGTTTTGGTTCGATAAAACTCGATCAAGTCATTCATTTCAATATTTTGCTTACAGTTCCATTCTCTCAAAAGGAGATGCTTTGGTCGTTGAGAAGCACACTATTTTTGGCTGTTGAAGTGAATAACTAACGGCTTGTCGAGTGAATAACTAACGGCTTGTCGAGTGAATAACTAACGGCTATACCTAGCCGTTAGCTTACGGCTTGGGAAGTGAATAACTAATCACTTGGAAAGCCTTTTACGAGTGACTTAATCAACTGTATACCAGACATATTTCACAAACACATTTTACGACTCAACTAGCTCTTCTACTAAATTAAAGAAGAACCAGAAAATTTAGGTATAGTCAGTCAAAATAAAGCTAGCTTCTTTAAAAGAGCATAACAAATCGCAACACAGACACAAGAACTTGAAGAAATATATCAACTGGTATAAAAATGAGCCCGATAGAATACCGAGCCCATTAAAAATGTAGAATGTTTAATTTAACCCCCAATCTATCGGGTTCACTTTTATGAGACAACCTCTTATTTATGCATCTAATTTACTAATATCAAAAAGAGGGCAAAAAGGCTATATGAAAAGTCTCATTCTGCCCTGTTGCCGGACAACAGCCACTTACATCAATACTCGTTCCAATTATACTACTAAATCCTGTACCTGCGCAATTCAAGGTTACATGATTATTTGAAGAACCTATAATCAAGTCCTTAATAGTTGATGTATAATGTATAGGAGGTAAGTACTGGAGAAGTAATATAAACAGAAATCGCCGTTGTTCCTGCAGGAATATGCAAATTACTTCCAATTGAGAAAGTAGAAGATCCGGTAGACGCCTCATACCAACCTTCCACATTGTAAATCACACGAGCCTCATCTACTATATTAACAACAGGAAACTGGTTTTACTGCAAACGCAACTAACGTACAAGCGAAGGAAGCTAACGCAAAATAAATTACCTTTTTCATAATATTTAATTTTAAAGATCTTAGATGAAGCTTACGCCTCATCTAAGATTCCTGTTTAGAAACTTGCATAACCCGGATTCTGAACCAAGTTTGGATTGGTTTGCCATGCGTCTTGAGAAACAGGGAATATTTTTAAATAATCATCTGTTTTTCTTTCACAATTGGATTCAGTCCACATTCCTTTAGTAAAACAGCCAAAACGAATATCATCCTGACGAGAAAAACCTTCCCAAGCCAACTCTAAACGGCGCTCCAATTGGACCTCCTTCAACGTTATGGTTGAATAATTATGGGTGTTATTTCCATAAGCGCGTTCACGAATAGCATTGACTAAATTTGTCGCTTCAGCAACACTACCTCCACTACGAAGCAAAGCTTCTGCTTTCATTAAATAAATATCCGCTAAACGAAATAGATGGAAATCGTTCTCCATTGCCGTAGATAAAGATTTCTCATACGTCCATTTTTGACAACGAGCTCCTTGGTCTTGATAAACAGCTCCCCACTTAGTTCCATCCAATTCAGAACCCGGAATAATACTAATATCTACAGTATAATCCAGCGGGCGATTCTCGTCTGTAATAATTTTTTCCCCGGTTGAGATATCATACTGTTGGCCGATTAAATAAGTACCTTCATAACGAGGATCATCCTCATTGAATAATTTAACATAGTCTGGCTGAGCACAAATGCCATTCCAAACACTAATACTAGCTCCTAGAGCCAAACCTTGCTTATAATGCAACGTACGTCTATAAAGAACATTTTGATCCTCTGTATCTGTACTTGAATAAGACGCCGCAAAGATAGCTTCTTTAGAAGTATTATTATTGGGATCAAAGTTTGTTTTCCAATTAGGCTCCAATATGTATGGCATTGCCATTACCTTATCGCAGTATTCTATAACTTTACTGTTAGCATTCTCGGAGATATTAACACCCCAAGCCTCCGCATTTTGGTACATCTTAGCTAAAATCGTATAAGCTGTCCCTTTAGTAAAAGTTCCATATTTTTTTGTATCGTAATCAGGAGCTTCTGTAGCTAGAGCATTCAACTCTGTTATCAGCCAATCAAATACCTCTTGACGAGATTTGCAAGTTGGTAATTCCTTATCATTATAATCAACAACCAATGGAATATTTCCAAAGAAATCCATCATTGAATAAATCCAGAAAGCCCGGACCCCACGAATTTCCGCAACTTTAGATGTTTTCTCCGCATCACTCAATAAAGTTGAATTTTTCAAAACCTCGATTGTCGCATTACACGTACCAATACATTCCGAACCTATACTCCAACAACTTTTTACACAACTAGTATTCGCAGTCCATGTATGCATATAAACTTCACGGTACTGTCCCCCATCATACCAGTCACCTCCATTACGAGTTACGTTCACTGTTGACGAACCAGAATTTTCTGCGAGGATCATATAGTCTCCGGAATATTTTTTTAACGTATTATAAACCGTACCAACCAAGGCGTTAATTTCAGTAGTTGTATTGCCAAAATTTTCAGCAGGTAGTTTATCGTATACTTCCTCGTCCAAATTCATACAGGACGGCATAGAACATAGTAAAGCCGCACCAGTAAGAAATGATAATATAGTTTTTCGTTTCATAATATATTTTCCTTATTTTTATTAGAATGTTAAGTTAACACCAAATGTAAATGAGCGAGATTTCGGCATGTAATCACGAGGTTCAATACCCGGAGACAAGCCAGCATCATCATCACTTGCCTGACCACGGAACAGTTCTACCTCAGGATCCAATCCTTTGTAACCTGTAATCACGAATAAATTCTGGGCGGCAACATAAATACGTGCTTTGTCTAACCAGTCAATCTTTTTAGTATTAAATGTGTATCCGATAGACATATTATCCAAACGAGCGAATGAGCCATTTTCTACATAATAAGAACATACACGAGAGTTCTCACGCAATTTATAAGTAAGTTCATCATTCATCGCATTTGCACCGCTCAAATAAGTATTATTCGCATAGGCTGCACGTGGATTATCCAAAACCTTATTACCGATTGTTCCACGTATAAAGAAACTAGCATCCCAATTTTTCCATGAGAACGAGTTATTCCATCCGAATGTCAAATCAGGTTGAGCGTCACCTACATATGTACGGTCATCATCCGTTATCTGTCCATCACCATTGATATCTTCGATGATATACTTACCATTCTCATCAATACCATCACATTTCAGCATAAAGAACTGACCTACCGGGCGACCTTCTTCAATTACATGCGAAGTCACACCCGAAGCACCTCTGATCCAAGGATCTCCTGTATAAATACGGCTTGTTGAATACAAGTCATTAGACAGCTTCGTGATCTTGTTCTTGTTATGAGATAGATTAATAGAAGTATTCCAATTGAAAGTCTTATTACGAATAACATCCAAATTCAACATAACTTCAATACCCTTATTGCTCATGTCACCCACATTCGCTTGAATTGTACTATATACGTACGTTGGAGTAGGTACTTTATAACGATACAACATATCAGAAGTTTTCTTGTCATAGTATTCTATCGTACCACCAAGACGTCCATTAAATAATTGAAAATCGATACCAACATTAAACATCGCAGTAGACTCCCATTTCAAGTCAGGATTAGCGTTCTGTGAAACCCTAAATGCGGTCAATTGAGAGCCATCACTATAGTATGTACCTTTTGCCTCGTAAAGCTCAATTGATTTATAAGGTTGTAAGCCATCTTGATTTCCTGTTATACCATAACCTGCACGTAATTTCAAATCCGTAAGCCAATTAACATCTTGCATAAAAGCTTCCTCTGAAATACCCCAAGCTGCGGAAACTGAAGGGAATGTACCCCATTTGTTATTAGCTCCAAACTTAGAGGAGCCATCTCGGCGAACTGTCGCTGTAATCATATAACGCTCTTTATAACTATAATGGGCACGAGCAAACATAGAGATCAATTTATAATCATTTTTATCAGACTTTACATTACCTACATCCAATTTATTGCCTGTTTGCAAATTATTAGCACCCATTGAACTAACAGCGAAGTCTAAGACCTTTGCCTCATGACTAGAGTACTGATTATCCTCCCATGAATAACCTATAATCGCATCAATTTTATGTTGTTCTTCCGAACCAAAAGCTTTATTATAATTCAAAGTCCACTCCATTAATTCGCGGTTCCATGCTCTTGAACGCCGAATAGCCAAACCATTACCAGCATCAACACCAATACGGTTAGCAGGATCCTGCCATTCACTATAATCATTAGAGAAACGACTTTTATATAAATTAGCCTTAACATTCAATCCATCAATAATATCAAACTGAAGATCTCCCTGACCATAAAAATACACATTACTATTCTTTTTATAGTTCTGATCCTGGTTCTGTACAGGGTTACCTTGATCATAACCATCATTACGAATAAAGTAAGAACCATCTTCATTAAACGGAGCCAAAACTGGAGACATATTATATGCGTAAATAAAGTTTGTTTGGAACGGCATTTGCATGTCTGTCAATGTTGCAGCACCGGTTAAACCAATACGCAAACGGTCATTAATAGCGCGTTGTTGGAACTGGAAACGGAAACTATGGCGTTTCATCCAGTTATCACGAACAATACCAGTACGATCCAAATAAGTATAAGACGCACGATAATTATTCTTTGAACCTCCACCGGACATTGAAATAGAATGATTTTGCGAAACTCCTGTACGAAGAACTTCATCAAACCAATCAGTGTCATTATTATAGCCATCGAATACACTTATATCCTTACCTAGCTCTTTATTTAGCGCTTTCCATTCAGAAGCATTTAACATATCAGGTTTGTTAGCTACTATATCCATGGTCACATAACCATCATAGTTGATCTGAGTTTTAGATCCGGAGCCTCTCTTAGTCGTAATCAAAATAACACCACCGGCCGCACGAGAACCGTAGATTGCCGCAGAAGAGGCATCCTTCAATACGGAGATAGACTCGATATCCGTAGGAGATACAGTGGACATATCACCACCCGGAACACCATCGATCACGATCATTGGGCCTTGGTCATTCTGCAAGGTTGATGTACCACGTAAACGGATTTGGGAGCTACGGGTCACGTCGCCCGAGCCAGATGTAATCGTCAAACCGGCTACCTTACCTTGCAACAAATCGGACGCATCACGAGTAATACCTTTATTAAAATTCTCCTCCGAAACATTTGCTACAGATCCTGTAATTTCCTTACGAGTCTGCGTACCGTAACCGATAGCGACAACCTCGCCTAAGTTTACCACAGAAGGAGCCAATTTAACTTCAACAGTCTTACGTCCTTTAACCCCTTCCTCTAAAGTGTTATAACCAATAAATGAAAATTGAAGAACGGCTTTTTTCAAGTCGTTAAGCGTAAGCGTGTAATTACCGTCAATATCGGTAATCGTACCATTGGTAGTACCCTTTTCCACGATGTTCGCACCGATGATGGGTTCACCAAGTTCATCTAGAACTTTTCCTTTAACAGCGCCAGATTGGGCAAAGGCCGCTGTCATGCAAAGAGACATCAACACTGAAAGTATCGCTACCTTACAGCGTCTGAAAGAATCAAAAGTTTTCTTTCGTTGCATAATTACTTAATTTTTAGGTTAACAATCATTGAATTCACAAACACAATTGAGAATTTTCGAGGCAAATATAACTTATTTTTTTTAAATAAGCCATGTTTATATAAAAAACATTACCGCAATTCTGCATGTTTCATTAAATCAATTGATTTGTTTAGGTGTTCAACATGTGATACTCAGATGCAACCAAGCATACTTCAATGATACCATATCCTTATTTTCTACAAGAACAATAGCGAACTTATCATGAATCAACAAAATAGGAAAAATGTCGTTCTAGGCAATAGTTCTAGATGGACTATCGTTAAACTGAAACAACACGTCAAACTATGTCTAAATTCCTAAAAAGAAAAGAGGTCTGATAAGCTCAGGCCTCTTTCATCTTATATTTAGCAAGAAAAATCGTAAGGAATCTATCTCTCCATCCTCTCCTTCTCCTTTATCAACCCATTCCGATAGGCGTAAAGAAGTTTCTCCAAGTCCTTGATCTGGCTTTGAAGATCCGCACCCTTATCCGTATCTTTCACCATCTGGCGATGGGAGCTTAATTCTACCACGATCGTGGTGGATTTGATATCCAAGCCTTCCTCGATCGCTTTCGCCCGGGATTCGAAGGGTTCGTGTTGCACAAGCTGGAAACCACGGGAGTGATATACTAATGTATAGCCCGCAATACCGGTTTCCAAATGATACGGACGGGAGAAACCGCCATCGATTACTAACATCTTGCCATTCGCCTTGATGGGATTCTCACCTTGATTGGAACGGACAGGGACATGTCCGTTGATGATATGCCGATGCATACCGGTCACCCCAAACTCATCCAATATCCTATCACAAATTTCCTCTTGCTCTCGTAACGTATAATAAGCGCCTTTTTCCTCCTTATGAGTCTCGGCCTCTTCGATAAAGGCACGCTCGAAAGTAGCCATCTTGCTTTTATCGAATAACGGAGAGTCCTTGCCGCCCCAAAGATACCAGATATAATCATGCGCATATTCCACTTCTTCCTGCTCCCCGGTCTTGAAATAAGCCGTACGGATCAGTTGGTCTACACGGTCCAACAAAGCACGGCCCTTATAATCCTGCCCCAAGATACGTACTGACTTAAACGTCCCATCCGGATTCATCGGGATAGAGGCATGAAACAGTAAATTGGAATTACAAACCTGATACATTCCCCCATGCCGGAAGAAACAACGCATATGCTTTTTCATCTTCTCGCTGCTCTCAAAAGAATGCAAGATCTTTCGGATCAAATCCTCCTCCTCAATAGAAAGACGATACGGATCTTTCGGGTCTAAAGTAGGCCAGTTAGTATCTTTAAGCGTATAATCCTTTCCATCGATATGAACCACTCCCCGCTTCAGATCGATATGGTGCAACAACATCCGGTCATCCATCTCAAACTCCGGACGACGGCGGATGATCTCACCCTCCAGCTTGAACTGGATGATGGTGATCGCCTTGTGCATCTGGGCGATCAAACGGGTGGTCTTCTCATCCATTGCATTATCGGCGAACTTTGTTTTCGGCATGAATAACGCACAAGGATCATCCCCGTACGCCTCCATCGCGAAAGTGGCCAACGGCAAAAGATTGATGCCATATCCATCTTCTAAGGTAGCCATATTACCAAAGCGTAAACACATACGAATCACGTTGGCGATACTTACCAAATTACCGGAAGCGGCTCCCATCCATAAGATATCATGATTACCCCATTGAACATCGAAATTATGGTAATCGCAAAGGATATCCATGATCAGATGAGCGCCCGGACCCCGATCGTAAATATCGCCGATGATATGTAACAGGTCGATTGTCAACCGTTGGATCAAGTTACACATAGCGATAATGAAATCGTCCGCACGTCCCGTGGAGATGATCGTACAAATAATCTGATCCACATAAGCGGATTTATTCGGCTCTACGGAAGACTCGTGCAATAACTCCTGAATAATATAGGAGAACTCCTTGGGTAAAGCCTTACGTACTTTCGAACGGGTGTATTTGGAGGACACGTTCCGGCAAACACGTACCAATTGATTCAAGGTCACTTGGTACCAATCTTCCAGATCTTGCTCTTGACTCTTGATCAGTTCCAGCTTATCCTCTGGATAATAAATCAAGGAACAAAGCTCCTTCTTCTCGGATTCCCGGAGCGTATTACTGAAAATCTCGTTCACCTTGCGCTTTACGGCACCGGAAGCGTTTCTCAGCACATGGCTAAAGGCTTGATCCTCGCCATGTAAATCACTCAAGAAGTGCTCCGTACCCTTCGGTAGGTTCAAGATCGCTTCCAGATTAATGATCTCCGTACTGGCATCCGCGATCGTCGGGAAACTCCGTGCCAACAATTGCAAATACCGTAAATCATTTTGTACAGATTCGGCTATAATATCTTTTGTCATCTTATCTCTTATTTATACGCGAATATAAATAGATCCGGTCATTTAAACCGAACCTGCTCCGGTTTATTTTTCTCGGCTACTTGCTGGATCTCATAGGGGCTGACCTCTACGGCGCCTTTCGTCAATTCCGGAATATTGTAGGAATACAACTGATAGTCATACTTATCCGGATCTTCTTGAGGCAATAAGAACGGTTTCGAAGGCTTACCGTCTTTCCCTATATAACAAATATAAGGTAAAGTATATAAACCGTTATCCCGGCGGCTACTAAATACGACCCAATCACTATTACTACTCCAAGAATGATAGCTATCCGTATCCGGGCTATTCAACGCAGACATATCCATCGCTGTCCGATTCTCCAAATCCATCATCCGGATCTCCGCATCCGGGTGCCAAATAGGGAACTGCCCATAAGCGGTTTCCGTGTACATCAGGAAACGCCCATCGGGAGAGATACGGGGAAATGTATAGCTCAAGCTATCCGCATGTACCAACGTATCGATCGGGAAGCTGATCTCGCCACGATCCGGATCGAACGCGACACGGCAGAGATTATAACGTACCTTATCATAATTCTCCGGCATCTTCTGGGCCGGGGCCGTACAGAAATAAAGCCATTTACCATCCGGAGAGAACGCGGGGAAAGTCTCGAATGCATCTTTTGTGATCAATGAGGCTTTCGAAAGGATTTCTTTGTTTTTCACGTCATACACCACCACATCGGACTCCAAGTCGAACTTACCGATGTGGTGATATAGCGCCCGGAAGGATGCCAGAAAGGATACGTCATATTACTGATCGTCCCATTCGTTTTCGTATTCAATTTACTGATTTTCTTGTCTTGGACAATATAAGTTCCCCCATTCGCCGCACGCATATGGAACATCATCTGCCCCGGATCTCCCATACAGAACGAATGGCAGTTCATACAATTATAGCCGGTCATATCGTTACGGATAATCGGCTGTTCGTCAAACGACTCCAAATTCCGCTGATAAATACCCACAATATGCCATTTCTCGTATCCCGGCTCTATCAAACGGTATACTAAATGAGAGTCGATCGCTTGATCACTGATATAGACAGAGAATGGTGCCCATTTAGTCCACTCATCACCTATCTTCGTGGCGATCGTAACAAAAAAGGCTTTTCCACGGTTCACGCGTGTCAAGCGAATCCAATCCTTCATCTTAAAACGGATCGTATTTGTCCCATGATATTCAAATACTTCCGACTCACTACCTTCTATTTTCGCATAGCATTCATCCGCTGGTACATTTATCCGGAAATTCAACGGAGCTATATTATAAGGTATAGTCGTCCCTTTATAATCCGGAAAAATAGGAGGCGGGGACATACGTTCGTTCGTGACGTTCGTAATTCCTTCCGGATGCAAGGACCAAAAGCCTAAATATACGACTATAGTGAGAACTTGTATTATTAGATATCCGATCACAAAATTTCGGACGATCTTTCTTTTCTTTGTATTATCCATGTATTATTGTCGTTTAGGAGTCGGGATAAATTGAGCGTAATAATAATAGGTATCACCAAACTGTTGCTTCAAGGCTGCCGGCGGCATAGAGCGTGCCACTTTCATGAATTGCAGGAAGCGATTCTGCACCTCCTGACTGATCGGGAAGCTCCGGAACGCCTCCGGATCTTTCTGTACGGCCGCAAAGAACAAGCAAATAGCTTCTTGATAAAGCACCGGGAATGCCTCACCCCGTTCTTTCATCAATTCCATATAATGCATAAAAGTCATCAAATCCTTATAAACCAAAAGATATCCCATCCCATATTCGAAAGCCGGACGGTTATCGGCATGATCGTCGATCAAAAAAGCCAATGCGTTCGGAAAGATCAAGGTCAGGTCCAAAGGATTATCGGTAATCGGAAGCATCGCCCGTTTTGCCGCTATCCAATCTTCCGACGCACAAGCCACGGAGTCCAATAATGGACGTTGAGCGGTTGCCCAATCCCGGTAATGCGGGTTCGATTCCAGTATCTTGATATATTTCTCCGCCGCACGATATTCGCCGGTTACCAGATAAGTCTCCACCAAACGCTTCATCAAACGAGGTTGCACGCAACGTTGTGAACTTAATACCCCCACAAAGGCGAAACGTTGGGCGGCGTTCACTTGCCCGACTTGCCAAGCCACCTCACTCGCCTCGATCAATCCCATCCGGCTTTTCGGATCGTGCGGAATAAAACCACCCTCACCGATCTGGGGGAAACGCATCAAATCGGAAGTAAAACGTCCGGTTTTAGACAAAGCCAAGTTCAGATAAATTAAGGCATCCATATCCCGGACCGAATGCGCACGAGCATGTGAGACAATCTTCTGCCATTCTCCCAGCCGTGCATAGTAATCATACCGATAGGCCTGCTCCATCGGGTCTTTCTTATAGAGAATCCCGGCGACCATCGCTATCAAAAGAAAAACGTAAGAAACGATTCGTTTCCAAGATTCCTTACGGATAAAAACCCGGTTCCTTACATAATAAAGAATTAAAACGATCAAAGGATATAAAAGCCCGATATATCCTAAAGAATTAGGTATCGGATATTCGGGATGGCATAGATGTTTGCTGAAGAACGCTTCCCGCATCGGAAGAATATAAACCGTACGCATGGCGATCAACGGTAGCAAACCTCCCCAAGCGATAGCGATAATGGCTACTCCAAAACGAGCCTTATCCTCTTTAGCACAACACTCATAAACCGCGATCAATAAGGCCAACAATAAATTAGCGGGTGCCGCAAAAAAATAAGAGCCCCCCAAAAACAAGAAGCCAAAGAGATAACGAAGCCAATCAATCTTGATTGAAGTATACAAATACGCAAGAACCTGCACGAAAGCGAGCATCGTCAACAAGGCGATTGACTCCTGCGGATAGATCCAAATTAAAAAAGAGGGAAGAATAGCCGCCAACATAGAGGCACGCACCCCACAAGCTTTTAAGTAAAGGAAAAAACAGCCGGAGATCAGTCCTAATAATAAAGCGATCACTACCGAAGCCCCATAAGGATGGATAAACGCAAGCGATAAGAACTCAGTCACATATTCATTCAATCCACCCGGTTCGGCCAATCGGTCTTGGAAATAACTACCGGTAGTCTGAAACATCATATACTGCTCCAGAAAACGATACCAATACCGAAAATTCAACTCTATGAATAGGAAACTACCTATAATAAAAAGGAATAGTATAATGGTATTATTGTTAACAAATAGTCTATTCTTCATTCTCCAACTGTTTTTCGGATCGTAAAGATAGAAAGTATATAGAAGACGGCAAAAGAAAAAGTTTAATTATTATATTGAACACGGAATACACGAAACACACGGACTGATACTATATACCTCAGTGTATCGCTGTGTGTTCCGTGTGTTCCGTGTTCAATCCTGTACTTACATCTGCTGCTCGCCGCCGCCAGAGCCGCCGCTCTTCACATCATCGTTATTGATACCGCGTTTTACTTTCTTGATAGCATCTTTCAAGGTACCGAAACGATAGGATACGCTAACTTGTAACATGCGCATCGTTCGGTAATTGGTCTCACGGCGGAAGAACGTATCGTCTGAAGAAGTGTTTTCCATCTTCATTCGTTTCCAGAACGGGTTCTGGAAAGACAACTGAACCGAGAGCTTTTTCTTCAAGAAATCCTTATTTACGGAGATTCCCGTAAAATAGAATGGAGAACGTTTACCCTGCAACTGAATCCAAGGAGAGAAATATCCTCCATGCAAGTTCAAGCGAAAATCCATCGGGAAATTAAACTGCGTACCGGCGAATATACGTCCGCTGAAACCACTGTTCGCCATATCATTCATATCGCTCTTCAAATCCGTATAATCCACACCTCCATTCATATAAATACGGAACAAAGGAACCGGGTTCCAATTTGCGTATACGAACAAGCCCGTAGATTGTTTCTTTCCTATATTACCATAAGTAGTCTGGAAAATACCCGGGTTCTTCGGATCGATAAAGGTATATTGCTCGATCGAATTATTCACGAACGTATAAGTAGCGCTCGCGTTAATGCTGAATTTCTGGGCGAACATACTATAGTTCAAGTTAATATTATTACTTTTCTCAGAGTCCAGATTCGGGTTACCGAAGGATATATTCTGCGGATCCGCATTGTTTACATAAGGATTCAAATACCAGATACCCGGACGCTGGATACGCATATTATATCCCAAGCGAAGCTGTTGCGCCATGCTCAGTTGATAAGAGATCGTAGCGTTTGGCACCACGTCGAAATAATGGGTGTCAAAATTCATATCGGGAGCCATCTCGTATTTCACATCCAAAGAAGTTCCTTCCGCACGGACACCCGCTTTCACGCCAAACTTATCAAACTTCATCGAATAGCCCAGATAAGCGGAATAGATATGTTGGGTATGACGGAAATGGCTATCCTTGGAAGTAACATCTTCCCATATATTCAGCGAATCGTTGAAAGCGGTACGATCTGTATTACTCCGGCTCTGGCGGAATATGTATTTCGCGCCAACCTCCAAGGTCTGGTCCTTCCATGTAGGAGTCGTATAATCCACCTGTCCGGTGTGCTCATTCGTAGAAGCCTTATTGATATTATTTTGCGGATAGCCGAGCCAAGGATTGTAATTCACGACATTCTCTAATTCCGTATAATCCTTACTATCATTCGGAGAATGGCTGAAACGGTAAGAGACCGTCAGCAACTCATCTTTCTTATGGGTAGAGTGCTGGTAATCCACGTTCACGTCCGTAGAACCAAATGTCTCTGTCGTTTCCGAGTTACGGTTATAACTGTAGACCGGATTATGATTGATATCCTGCATATTCACGTTATACTCCGAGAAACTTTTCATCTCGCCACGGAATAAGTTCGCGCCAACGGTCAATAGATTCAAAGAGTCGATCTCATAACTTCCCTCCAAATAACCGAATTGGAACGGTCCACGGCTCTTTCTACGTCCATTTTGTGTCAAGAAGTGTTCCCCGTCATTTTGCAAATCTTCCCGTACGGAGTTAGCGTCATTCCATGGGTCCCGCTCCCGATTATAGTTATAGTTGGCGGTAAGTCCTAATTTTCCGGCTTTTAGAGATACATAACCACCACCGCCTACACGCCCCAACGAACTACCGTTCACACGAACCGTACCAGTATATCCTTGTAGAGCATTTTTCGTTGTAATGATATTAATAATACCACCGATACCCTCGGCGTCATACTTAGCGCCCGGGTCTGTGATCACCTCTATGTTTTTCACGGAATTGGCCGGCATACTCTTTAATACCTCAGCAGGATTATTACTCAACAGGTTAGAAGGTTTACCATTCATGTAGATCTTGAAGTTCGTGGAACCTTTCAATTGGATTTGGTCATCTCCATCCACGGTTACCATCGGCACTTTGCGCAACATATCCAACGTATTGTTGGTCTGTGCCTCGGGGTCATCTTCCAAGCTATAGGTAAGTTTATCGATCTCAGCCTTCACCAAAGGTTTCTGCGCCGTAACCGTCACTTCCCCCAGCCGCTGGTTATCCTCCTGCATATATAACTTACCCAAATCCAAGTTCCTCTGTTTATCCGAGATCGTAAATGTTTTCTCGGCAGGAGCTTTTCCTATCGATTGCATAGAGATGATGTATTTGCCGGCACTGCTTAAAGGTGTCTGAAACTTACCATCCACATCACACGCTAAAAGCTTGACCGGCTTATCGGGGGTTTTCGCTAAAGCAATTCTCAACGTCGCATAGGGTACGGACTCGTTACTCAGCGAATCTAACACCTGTCCCTTAATTGAATAGGAACCGGTTTTATCAGCCTGCGCATACAGAGGAAGCGCAAGGAACAGTACCCAAAATAAGGCAAACAATTTTTCTTTCATACGTTCATCATCTATTACATAATACTATACTTATCTCTCAACTTTTTGTACTAAATCACACTGTTTACGATTGATTCGTACAAATAAAGACATTAATATACGTTCGTAAGCATTTTTTCCTCACAAAAAGTCTGAAAAAACTTTATTTTCATACAAAGACGAGCTTTGATACCGATAAGTTGCATATTTCCTCATCTATATCCTTTATGAACCGCTCTCCAAAGCCTTTACATCATCGTTCTTTATACCACGTTTCACCTTCTTGATAGTGTCTTTCAAATTACCGAAACGATAGGAGATGCCTATACCAAATGTACGCGTCGGAGAATAGCTGATATCTTGCCTATGGAAAGTATCGTCGTAGATCGTAGCCTCCATTTTCCTGCGTTTCCAAAACATATCGTAAAAATAGAGGGATACGGACAGTTTCTTCTTCAAAAAATTCCTGCTCACATAGACTGTAGCGAAATTCAACGGCGAACGCCTCCCTTGCAGCTGTATCGCCGAAGAGATAAAGCCTCCATTCAGATTCAACCGGATATCGAGTGGTAAGTTAAACTGAGCCCCGGCGAAGACACGCCCGCTAAAGCCACTGTTCGCCATGTCATTCTTTTCGCTCCTCAAATCCGTATAGCTCAAGCTTCCATTCAAGTTAACGCGGAACAGGGGGATCGGATTCCAACTACCGTAAACAAAAAGGCCGGTAGTCTGCCTCTTCCCGATATTCCCGTAAGTAGTCCGGAAAATTCCTGGATCCGCCGGATCGATAAACGTATACCGCTCGATTGAGTTATCTATAAATGTATAAGAGATACTTGTATTGAAACTGAACTTTTGGGCGAATATACTATAATTCAGGTTCACACCGTTACTCTTCTCCGAATCCAAGTTCGGGTTACCATAAGAGATGTTCTGCGGATCCGCATTGCTCACATACGGATTCAGGTACCAGATACCCGGTCGTTGGATACGCATATTATATCCCAGACGAAGCTGCTGGCTCATACTAAGCTGGTACGATACGACAGCGCTTGGCACCACGTCGAAGTAATCGTTCCCGAAATTCATATCCGGTGCCAGCTCATACCTCACTTTCAAGGAAGTCCCTTCTGCCCGCGCACCAGCTTTCACCCCGAATTTCCCAAATTTCATCGTATATCCCAGATAGGCGGAATAGATCTGTTGCGAATGATCGAAATGGCTATCTGCGGGAGTCGCCTCCTCCCACATTTGCGATGTCTGGTTGAAGGCCTTACGATCCGTATTACTCCGGCTCTGACGGTAGATATACTTTATGCCCGCCTCCAAGCTCTGATCTTTCCAAGTAGGTGTAGTATAGTCAAACTGCCCGGTATGCTCGTTCGTCGATGCCTTATTGATATTATTTTGCGGATAGCCCAACCACGGCTCGTAGTTACGAATATCCGTCAACTCCGTATAATCCTCGTTATCGTTCGGGGAACGACTGAAACGGTACGAGAGAGTGAGTAGTTCGTCTTTCTTGCGCGTGGAACGCTGATAATCCACATTCATGTCAGCTGAGCCGGACTTGCGGCTCGATTCCGAATTACGATTATAACTATAAACGGGGTTCCGGTCGGCATCCAGCATCTTCACCGCATATTCCAAGACGCTCCTCGTGGTTCCGAGGTACAGACCAATCCCTACAGTCAATAAGTTCAACGAATCGATCTCATAACTACCTTCCAGATTCCCGAAATGATAAGGGGCTCTCGATTTACTACGTCCCACCTGATTCAGATAATGTTCTTCCTTATTATTCAGATCCTCACGCATGGAAGAAGCATCGTTCCAAGGCGTATTGTCACGGTCACAGTTGTAATTGGCAGACAATCCGAACTTGCCGGCTTTCAGCGACAGGTAGCCGCTCCCGAAGATACGCCCATTGGTGATGGTGTTCAAACTTACCGATCCCGTATAACCCTGCAAGGTGTTTTTCACCATGATGATATTGATAATCCCCCCAATTCCCTCGGCATCATACTTCACACCCGGCTCCGTGATAACCTCGATGTTCTTCACCGAGCTTGCCGGCATGCTTTTCAACACTACCGACGGATTATTGCTTAACAAATTCGATGGCTTACCGTTCATGTAAACCTTAAAATTTGAAGACCCCTTCAACTCAATCTTATCCTCACCGTCCACGGTAACCATCGGGACCTTACGAAGCATTTCAAGCGTATTATTGGTCTGTGCCTCAGGATCATCCTCCAGACAGTAAATGATCCTGTCGATCTCTGCTTTCACCAAAGGTTTCTGCGCCGTGACCGTAACCTCTTCCAAACGCAGGTTATTATCCTGCATAAACAGCACGCCGAGATCCATGACTTTCCGTTCATCCGAAAGGGTGAATACCTTCTCTGCCGGAGCCTTCCCGATAGATTGCATAACGATAATATACGTTCCGATGTTATTCAGCGGAGTCTGGAACTTCCCATCTATATCACACGCCAACAGCTTGATTGGCTTCTCCGGTGTACTTGCCAAAGCGATTCTCAATGTGGCATACGGTACGGATTCATTTGTCAGTGAATCCAGCACCTGGCCTTTAACCGTAAAAGAACCGGCTTTATCCATTTGCGCATACAGCGGAAGCGCAAGGAACAGTACCATAAATAAGGTTAACAACTTTTCTCCCATACATGCGTCACTTATTACAAAACACAATATATTCCACTCATAACACTGCGTTTACGATTTATTCGTACAAATAAAAACATTATAAACATTCGTTGGCTATTATTTCTCACAAAAAGTCTAAAAAAAGAAATATATCATTATTTTTGTACATCTAATTTTCTAAATAACAACATTATGAGAACTATTTTTTGTGTATTAGCCACTTTGATGTTAGGTCTAGCCGGTATGCAGGCCCAGAGTTTAAAAGCCATTAAGTTGAATGCCCCCGACAAGACCCGAGGCGCTTCGGTGATGAAAGCCTTGGCCAATCGTCACTCTGAACGTGAGTTCGCCAACAAGAAGCTCAGCCAGCAAGACCTTTCTGATTTGATGTGGGCCGCTATCGGTATCAACCGGGAGGATGGAAAACGTACCGCCGCTTCCGCCTTGAACAAGCAAGACATAGATGTCTATGTACTTATGGAAGAGGGCGCTTATTTGTATGATCCAAAGGCCCACCAACTAAACCCGGTAGCGGAAGGTGACCATCGTCCGTTAATCGGTGGCAAGCAAACCTCCGTGAACTCTGCCCCTGTTTGCCTGTTGATGGTTTCTGATATTTCTAAGTTCGGCAACGTGGGCACACCGCAAATGCGCGAGCGCTTTGGAGCGTTAGACGCAGGATTGGTCTCTCAAAACATCGCCTTGTTCTGTTCCGGATGTGGTTTGGTTACGGTTCCCCGAGGTAGCATGGAGGCTGATGCTTTGAAAAAAGTGTTGAAGCTATCCGACTCCCAAATCCCAATGATTAATCATCCCGTGGGTTACGCGAAATAATAGGATTATACACGTAGGCTCACGAGAATAATCTTGTGGGCTTACGAGGATTCCTCACCGTGTTGCTGGGTGAAAAAGTGAGCATCATTGAATTACTCGAGAGCAAAGGTAATCAACTCACCGCCGACGATAAGTTCAACAAGGTAGACATCAAGGCCAGAAACCATATATTTACGTCCTTAAGAATACGGTCTTACAACACAACTTAGGGGCGTAAATATACAAGCCAAGCGATCAAGGCCAGCAGAACGAATATGATCACCAAGATCGTATTCCCCCACCGGATCAAAAAAGAAGGCATCTCGCCGATCATGTTGCGGACTTTCTCGCTACGCAACTCGATACGGTCTTGATCCGATTCCGCTTTTTTCTTCATCTCATTGTATGTTGACATATCCTTAACTCCCCAACTCTAATTGATTCTTCACTAAATTATAATAAGCACCCTTGCGATCGATCAGCACGTCGTGGGTGCCTACCTCCACGATACGGCCCTTGTCAAGAACGACTATTTGATCGGCGTTGCGTACGGTACTTAATCGATGGGCGACGATTATGACTGTCTTACCCCGGTAAAAGTCCGTCAAATTCTCTACTATAGCACGTTCATTATTCGCATCCAACGAATTCGTCGCCTCATCGAAAAAGAGATAAGAAGGGTTCTTATAAACCGCACGGGCTATTAAGATCCGTTGACGCTGGCCTTGGCTTACGCCTTGACCATCCGAACCGATAACCGTATTATATTTCAAGGGGAGACGATCGATAAACTCCTCTATATTCGCGATACGGGCCGCCAACAACAAACGGACCTTGTCTATCTCACCGTCATCAACCGCTATATTGCGGGCGATGGACTCGGAGAACAGATAACCGTCCTGCATCACAGCACCGCACTGGTCGCGCCACCACGACAAGCTAAAGGAACGCAGGTCATTGCCTCCCACACGGATATCCCCCACGACCGGGTTATAATAGCCCAGCAATAATTTGATCAACGTAGTCTTACCACTGCCACTCGTACCCACGATCGCCGTGATCTTCCCGCTTGGGATACGGAGGCTCACTTGGTCCAGCACCTTCGGGGAATGGATGCCCTCATACTGGAACGTCACGTTACGGATCTCCACATCCCGGTTATTCCCGTTAAAGCCCGTTATCATGCGCTCTTCCGTCTCCTCCTCCTCCCGGTCGCGGATCTCGCTCATCCGTTCCAGACTAATCTTCACGTCTTGCCAACTATAAAGAAACTGCACGAACTGTTCCACCGGAGCGTTCAACTGCCCGATAATATACTGTATAGCCAACATCATACCCAACGACAGGCTCCCCCCGATCACAGCCGTAGCGGCAATCACCGTAATCACGATATTCTTTACCTCATTAATCAAGATACTGCCAGCCTCCTGACTCTGTTGCAGCCGCATCGATTCGATGTTCGTCCGGAACAAGTCCGCTTGTATATCCTCCCATTCCCAACGGCGGCGGCGCTCACAATGCTGGAGCTTGATCTCCTGCATGCCGTTCAGCATCTGCATCGTCTTCGACTGGTTTCGGGCCCGCTGCTCAAAATAGGTATAATCCAGCAACCGGCGTTTCTTCAAGAAAAGCGTCACCCATATCGCATATAAGGCGCTACCTAGCACGAATATGCCAAATATCAATCGGTTATAATAAAGCAATACCCCCCCAAACACGATGAAACTGAAAGCGGAGAAGAGCACCGTCAATGTCTGCGCCGTGAGAAAACGTTCCACCCGTTCATGGTCGTGGATACGCTGCAACAAGTCTCCCGTCATTTTCGTATCGAAAAACGACATGGGCAAACGCATCAACTTAATCAAGAAATCGGAGAGCAAGGAGATATTCACCCGAGCGCTAATATGCAATAAGATCCAACGGCGGATAAAGTCCACGGAGGCACGGCTCAGCACCAGCATCAATTGTCCCACCAAGATCAGATAGATCAAATTCAAATTCTTTCCGGCTATCCCTTTATCCACAATCGCTTGCGTAAGAAACGGGAAGATCAATTGCAAGACGCTGCCTAGCGCCAGTCCGAGCAACAATTGGATAAAGAAACGTTTATAGGGTTTCATGTATCCCCACAAGAAACGGAAAGGATCTTTCCCCGTATGCCGTTCATCTTTCCGTTCGTAAAATGCGGGAGTCGGCTGCAAGGCCATCAATATCCCTTTTTCCTCCCCTCTCGAACGGGTACTGATCCACGCATTACGAAACTCATCCTCATTGATCCGTAATAGATTCTTGCCGGGATCGGCAATATAGAAAACATATTCACCATCCCGTTTCTTTTTAGCGTCATAGAGTACGACGAAGTGATCCTGGTTCCAATGGAGGATACAGGGGAAAGGGCGTTGATCCACCATCTTCCCCAGGGTCATTCGTCCACATATCGTACGGAATCCTATATACTCGGCGGCATCAACCATACCCAACAAGGAAACTCCTTCTCGAGAGACAACGCAAAGCTTTTGCATCGTCTCGGCGGAATACTCCTTGCCGTGGAACTTGGCGATCATACGAAGGCAAGTGGCACCGCATTCCATGGAGTCTGGTTGTTTGATATGAGGGAATTTGTTCATTTTTTTATTCACATCTTATTACTTCATTTCACAATTCACAAGAAAAAATAATGCACACAGAAAGCTTCTTTTATTTTTTTGTAAAAAATATCAGTGTTCAAACCTAATGAATACTGTTTGAATTCTTCTTGTGAGACAGGCATTACCTTCTTCGATGGAAAAACAGATACAGTAAAATGATTTTTCATATAATCTAGGTATCTTGTAATCTTTAAAGCACCTAGGTTGTTTTCACCGTAGAAGAAAGTCTTGTTATGAATAGACTCTTCGATTTGAGACAGCAGAAATATCCAAAAAACATTTTTAGCGGTAGAGCCTATAAATGAGTTACCCAGCAAAGGATGTATCTTTAGCAAATCACAATGTCCTTTTGGTTGGTTAGTGAAAAATAATTGAGAGTCGTTGAATAATGGCGATATTGATTGGAAACATTCGGTGTCTAAATTAACATAGAGTCCTCCATGAAGATACAATATCATGTATTTAGCTAGGTTTAAACGTTGCCGTTGGGTAAATACAGATTTATACAGCAGATAGAAATCAGAGAAATCAGAGAATAGTAAGCTCTCAACCTCAGCTGAACACCAAAGATGATAGTCCCAATCAGGATTATACTTTTTCCATGTATTGGAAAGTATCCTTAGATTACAGGGCATCATGTCCTCACTGTCTGCAATCCATATCTGATGTATGATCTTATTCATTAAAAACTAATTATTTTATGATACTACGTACAATGTTAAAACAGATGATCTTGTTTCCTGACAGGATTTGATCCAATAGTAGATTAGATTCAATAGGTAAACAATCTACCATAGTAGTTAGGTCACTAACAAATAACTCATCAAACCACGGGATGTTTTTATCGTTTAATACAGTCTTTCCATAATTGTAGTAATGAATTAGACCTTGCAATCCTGTATCAAATGAGAGATCCTCTAGTCTACGCAAGTCTTGCCGTAGGATATATCTATTAATACGTAAAATTGTTTCGGTTATATCTTTGTGTAGAAAACCATTTTCCAACAAATACACCAATCCCCAAGCTACACCAGCCAAACCTGTAGCTAAATCAACAGATTCTTTATACGAGAGATTCTCTAATAAATCCATAAGCAACCCTTCCGCTAATTCATTATACTCCGATTCTCCACTATAGTTACTATAATGGAAGAACAATATAATCATTCCCATTTTCCCATTGTATAATCCGACATTTGAGATTAAGTCCACCCTAAACAATGCTTGATGTGTTGCTTTAATAACCGTGTCTCGATCCAAATCAAATAAAAGATTCCGTACCATCCGTATTGTCATTTTTCTTATAAACACTCAGCTTCTTATCCCAAGCCCCGAAAAAATAATGCGCACAAAAGGCATTCTTTATCTTTCCATAGAATAAATCAGAACCAACACCTTTCCTATAGTTTTGAAAATCCTCCTTACAGACGGGAGAAACCAAATAAGAAGAAAGCGTAGATGCACCATATTCATCCCTTAACTGATTAATAAGCCTAGATAACATATATGGACCAGTAGTATTCAATACGATATCATCTCTATAGATCCTGTTTTTAACAGTAAAATCTATATCAGACAAGATGCGTAACCAGCCCTTATGATTATTAGATGAACCCATAAAGGCGTTTCCTACCACTCTCTGCTTTGATCCATTAAAACAGACCCAATGCTCAGGAGGTTCCATTCCCAAAAAGAATGACTTGTTTTCTACAAGAGGGTCTATAGATTTAAAACATTCAATATCTAAATCCACATAAACTCCACCATGGCAATATAAAATCATGTATCGAATCATATCCAATCTCTGTATATTAAAAGGTAAAGAATGATAAAGATTAGCCCACTCTGGGAAATAAGAATCCACCAATTCTACCATCTCCTTTTTATTCCAAAGGTGATATTCCCAATTTGGGTTAAATCTTTTCCATGTACATGAAAGGATCCTCAACTGGAAAGGTACATTATCACCATCCCATATTTGATGTATTACTTTTTCAATAGCCATAATCAAAACCTATCCTCATTAGCTAAAGATTCATACTTTTTGTTTATCTCAAGAAATGAGTCGAAACCCGATTTTAAAATCGTAGAGTACTCCTTTATGAGATTTTCCAACATTTTTCGATGCTCTAGCATGATCTCCGTAGCATTCCTAAGATAGATGCCACAGGTCTCTCTTAGCATATTGTATATATCATTCTTTAGATCTGAAGGAAATAAAGTCTCTAGTATAAGTAACTTATTATAGACAAAATAGTTTAGATCCATTTCGTATGGGAAACCAGTTCTGAATATATGGCCAATCTCCGTATCCTTGATAAGATAACATCCTCCTCCTTCCATCCAAGCTTTGATACTGATGTAGGGTTCCTCAAATCCATATTGTTTCAATCCTTCATAGCCTCTTATATACTGCCAATATCGTTTTGAGGAACAATAGGTTGCACCATATACACTGGGTATTTCAACAATCTCACGTTCGGGATGCAAATCTTTTCTCATCCACGTAGGATTTAAGATGTTATTCTTGTCTTGGAAATTGATATATGCGCCAAAATGCGGTTTTCCTTCGACAAAGTTTCCATTCAAGTCTAACGTCTTGCAATTAGCGCAATACACCGCTCGTTGATTGTCACTTGTCACCTCTACGATTCTTTTCCACCAGTCATTATCATAGAATCGCATATGTCCATCTACAGTCAAAAAATAATCGGTCTCTATCATTCCGATACCTAAATCTCGAGAAAAAGCAGGTCCTAAACGTTTTTTATTCACCATGTACTTAACCTTATATACCCTTCCGATCTCCTCATAATCAAAAGAGTCGGTCGAGGCATCATTGATCAGCAGGATGTCCACATTATCTCTTGCTGTTTCCCTAATGCTTTTAACGGTCTCGCATATTTCAGCACCTTCATTCAAAAAGGGTATGATTACTGTTAAATTCCTCATGGTTTTTGATCTTAATAAAAATATTCATCTATCTGTATATCCTAATCATTTTACGATTCCTGCATCTTCATCCACATAATTATAGATTTGTTTCTGCGATCCCTTGTACTTACGCCCTAGGTCAAAGTTCCAAGCAATACTGAGCCTTACCTGGTTTCCCTCGTTTCTTACGTAAGAAGCCGTACTCTTTTGAACGTACGCTGAGTTCAGTAACTCTTTTTGGGGTGTCCCATCTGGCAAGAACAGATTTTGCACGCTCAACTCATATTGTATGGATTTATGTCGATAGCGGAGCGAGATGTTTGCTCGAGCAGGAAAAATCAGAACTGTCTCACCTGACTGCATCTTTGACTTGATCGTATAAGAGGCAGATAAAGACCAGTCCTTATAATTTCCTTCCAATTGGAAGCCACCAAATGTATTGGTCAAAGATTGCTCAAAATTGTTTCCTTTGTCTATATATCGGTTCAGTACGCCAAAAGCAGACAGATTCAATCGATCTCTCACAACCTCCCAATTTGCATACAAATACCCTTGGATATGCTGATGGAACTTTTGATTCTCCGGATGATACTCTAAATAATGATGGCCTTGGTCTTCCCGCAGGTAAATAGAATTATTTATGAGGTTACGAGTGTACTGGTAGAACAACCGAGGGGCGAAGGAGAAAGCACCCTTACGAAAATTGAACGTAAAATTGTTGGCATAGGTCTCAGCAGGAACCACATTTGGATTTCCGACAAACAATTCATAAGGGTTTTGCCATTGCTTGAAATCACTCATATAATTCAGAGTAGGCAAAAATTGCAACATAAAAAAGTTATACCTAAATGAGATATTCTCCTTGAAAGAATAGGCTAGTGTTAGTATCGGTCGAAACTGCCACTTCGAAAAATGGGTATCCTCTTCCTTGAAATATATCCTAGAAAAGCCTGCCCCTACTTGATAGCTGAACTTGCTTAATGCACCTTGCAACTGGGCATACCCATACACGTCCGAATTATTCATCGTATTGGTAACATCCGCTCCCTCCATGGTATAAATATTCTCTGTGTGAGATTGCGTAAAGCGTAATCCGACGGAGAAATCAATAGCTTGACTGAACCGGTTCTCATAGATGGCTTCTGCTTGCAGAGTTTGTTTCTTTCCATCTGTATTGTATGAATAGTTATACAGGGATTCATTCTGATTATTTTCTTGATAGTTTCGAAAATAATCAGAGGAAATATACGTCGCTACCACATTAGTTAAAAAAGTTTGATTCTTACCGAGTTCTTGTTGAAAATAAAGATCAATTGATGGCGTATAATTTCTGTTTTTCGTATGAAGTAAAGAGGTGTAATTCATTTTGTTTAATTCATCTATTACATTTTGTTTTGATACTTGATCAGGTACGCTAAATTGATTCCGAAAAACCACGTTAAAGACAGTCTTTTCCTCATTGTGCCAATTGTAAGAAAGAGATAGGTCATGTCTCTCCGATTTTATGGGTTCTTTCACTCCCTCTTTGGATAATACAAGTTTTTGATTCGGCAAAAACAGCTTCAAGTACTCATCCTTAAAACTGTCTTTATACTTCGAATAGGAGATACGGTAATTCAAGCCCAACTCCGACTTTCGGTTGTTGTATTTTAGAAAAACTTGGTCGTTCGTATAAGGTGAAGTAAGAGCTATCTGAGCATTTCCTCCAAGGGATAATCCATACTCTATTCGTTTCAGAACGAAATTTATCACGGTGCCGACATTGCCATAGCGCATGCCTGGCAAATCGATATATTCCACTTTTTTAATCTTTTGTGGATCGAGGGCAGTAATCTCATCTATTGTCACCTCAATATCATTAATGCGTAATTGTACGGGCCGATCGTTAATGGACGAAATTGAACGATCGCCCACATTTACGATTAATCCCGGCAGCATGAGTTGGTGAATCATCTCCAAGGCAGAGAACGACCTTTCTACGATTCCTATAGGGGGGAATATCACCTGTCGGTCCATTTTCGTATAATTGTCTGCCGAAACCACAATCTCATCCAATTGTTGAGTGACCGGAATAAGCTCGATAGTTCCAAAGTCTAGATTCTCCTGCGCATTCCTTACGTCTATCAAGGTTGAACGAAATCCTATATTGGAAAAACGCAATACATAATCGCCTACTTTGGGAATATTAATACGAAACTTTCCATCCGCTTGCGTTGCATCCTGGGAGACAACAACCGAGTCGGAATTTAGCGTAAGAATACTTACGCCCTCGATACATTCACCTGTTTCCTTATTAACGACTATTCCTGTTACAAGAATTGCATGAATATGAAAACTCACTAGCAAGGAGAAGAAAAGCAATAATTGTTTCATAGCACATTATCTATTTAAGGTGTAATCTTTGTTAGATTTTAGATTTCTTGCTTTGCAGAAACATTTGCTCCGCCCAAAGAAGTAGATATTTGTCGATAGACATACCCATATGTTGCATGGAGCATACTTTATGCAAATCTTTCCAATTTAACTCCATACACTTTTGGCTGCAAGGTCCCATACAAACAGGAAGCATCTTACAAGCCAAGCACATAGGATTCTCAAATGTAGTTCTACCAAGCCTTTTTGACAGAGTAACTTGATTCCACACGATATCTCCCGCATGGGTTAATATGCCTTCTGCATTTTCTTTCTTTAAGGTTCGCCCATTACAACGGTATACATTGCCATCATAATTTATGATGGCAAAATCATAATCTTCCGCAGGACAGGAATAATCTCGAATTTTCATATTCCCAGACTGAACCGTAAAGCCTTCTTTTTGGAATTTACGAATTGTTTCTAGCAATAAGGATCGTTGCTCTTTATCACCGGCAGATTCCATTGTTTGCCAGACACGTTCCATGTGGACTAAAAATTTACTACGATCCAAGCCTTGTAAATCCTTGATCAAAGGATCTATATTTCCCAAAGTCGCATCATCATAATTTATTCGAAGGGTTACCACAAAATCTTCTTCCAAAGCAGGAATGTTATCAGAGATAAGGTATAATGAATCCAGTATTTTATCGTATGTTTCCGCATTATTGATTTTCCCTATACGCACTTTGTCATGTTTCTCCTTGTTCCCATCCAATGTTATTTGAAACACAGGATTCGTTGATCGCAATTTGTCTATATTTTCCTTATTGATAAGGGTTCCATTGGTTATGAAAAACGAAGTGTAGTTTACACCAGCTCTTTTACAGATCTCACGAGCCTTATCTGCTAAAGGATATGCTATCTCATCGAAATAGAGTAAAGGTTCTCCTCCAAAGAAACTCAAAACGAAAGAGTCCACTTGTCTTAACTGAACTTTTTTCTCTATGTATTTCAATATGTTTTGCTTTACTTCATCGCCCATCTTCGAGTTTGCCACATGGCTCTCATAGCAATACCAACATTTTAAGTTACAGTCTTGAGTAGGATAAACCATCAATCGTAATCTTCGGCTAGGACTAAATGTCGCAATTTTATGCTTCAGTCTTATTTCTGCCAACTCATCCCGTTCGTCAGAGATCAAGAAACCACTACTTACTAAAGTATCATAATGCGATTTAAATGTTCTCTTGAAATCAGACTCTGCCATAGACATGAATGAGTCATATACATGATTACTTACACAGATGAGAGTATGTGTAAATGAGTTATAACAAATAACAAAACCTTTTTGCTTAACAAAGATATTATAATTACTTTTTTTCATAAACGTTTTCTTTTATGGCTACACAAAACTCGAACGCAGCGGTTCTAATATTAAAAATATCCGAACCGCCGTTCCTTTGATTAAGCCCCAGAGCAACCCGTTCCACATGTGTTACCACAATTATTACCACAATTGGTTCCACAGACACTACCACAATTAGATCCACAGCTACGTGTAGCCCCACCTCTTACAAGAAAAAGCTCATCATCAGAAAGGACAAGATCATCAAATAGTAGTCGTTCTTCTTTCTCTATTTGTCTCATAACATTATAGTTATAAAGTCTAAAATTCTCTCTCTAACACTTTTCCAAAATGGCAGAGAGTTTAACCAAAATGGAAATGTATACAACAGAATAAAATCGTCTTCCAAGAATGATATTTAAGGTTCTTTGAGGAAATATGGCACACCTCGTCCATTCTCAACCCAATACCATTCGTCTGTCTCTTCATCATAAATCCATTCACCACCCTTAATGGCGGAAAGTTCTTCCTTCGACAACAAATCACCAGTTTCCATATCTATATGCTTTTTAGTCTGTTACAAAAATATAAGTAAAATTTCGTACTATATCTAACAAACACCTAATTTTTGTCTAACAAAAAGCTAACAAAACGAGAAAAACGTATCTTTTTTAAGATTATTCATTATCTTCACATCCAAAATAACGAATATATCATGAAACACTCCTTATATATTACGACCATTATGTTGCTAGCCTTAACACTCTCCCAAGGATATTGGTTATACAATATATATAACGCTGAAAAATATAAAACGCAAGAAATCCTTGAAGAGCTATTCGAAGAGGCTATCAAGCAAGAAATGTCCAAGCGAATGGTTCGCAACAAACCGAAAGACCTCAGCAACCCCAAAAGAATCATAAGAAGAGCTAGTGATATGACACCAGAGGAACGAGCCAAGCTAAAAGGAGATACCATAACCTTATCACAAATAAAAAATCGGAATCTAAAAGATAACTATGCCGACCTTTTAACGCAACGTATGCAAGACGGTCTACGTAATGCGAATAAACCCTTAAAACCAAATGTATTAGACAGCCTATTCAATAAAACATTAACTGATCACAATTTACAAGCAATATCTTATATAGAAATATCAGACTCTACCCGGCAAACCGTAAATACGGTAGGAAAAAAATTCAACCTTTCATTTTATAAGTTCCAAACAGAAAAGCTTCCGATAGGAACGCAAGGATTACAATATGTACAGGCTTTCGTTAAATTACCTCTTTCTGACATTGTCCAACGAATGCTCTTGGCTTTTACCGTATCTTGTCTAATCATCCTTACCTCGGCGAGCTGCCTATATTATTTATTAAGAACAATACGTAAAGCCCACGCCCAACTCCGAGACCGTGAAATAGCCGTTCACAGCGCCATCCACGACTTGAAATCCCCGCTGAACACAACATATGCCTCTATAGATTTTATCGCTAGCCAAGAGAAAGAGCCGATGAAAGCTAACATATTAAATATCGGAAAAACACAAATCCGACAATTGATAGAGATCATCGAATCCATGCTATCCCTACTGAAAACAGCGGATGGAAAAGAGAGCGCACGAAGGTCGTCTATAGAAATCAAGTCATTTATCGAGCAAACGTATCAAGCGATAGTTAGGCTCTATCCTAACAAGAACCCCTTGTTCAAGCTTGAGAAAAGCGAGGATTTCCCCGACATGATCGAAGCTGATACCGTTCGTCTGGAACGTTGCCTACGGAATTTGCTAGAGAACGCATTGAAATATTCGGATGACGATGTACGAATCACCGTAACGTTGACTATGAAAAACAACCATTACCGAATAGCCATAAAAGACACCGGTTGGGGAATCCCCAAGAAAGCCCAGAAGAAACTCGGACAACAATTCTTCCGGGTGAAACAAGCCGACAAGCCAGCGCAACCGGGATATGGATTAGGGTTGAGTAGCGTAATGCTAATGGCTAAAGAAATGGGCGGCTCCCTAACTTTTCAGAGCGAGAAAAATGTAGGTTCAACATTTTTCATTAACTTGCCGGCCGAAAACACATAACACGATATGGAAGATAAGCTGAAAGTGATCTTTATTGAAGATGACCCAAACCTTGGATTAATCATCGTATTGGCCTTGCAAAGTAAAGGATACGAGGTTTACTACGCCAACACGTTAAGCGGTATTCAAGACATGATAGAAAAAGACTACCCTAATATCCTGCTTCTCGATCTGGAAGTTGGCAATCAAAACGCATTGGATTATTTGCCTTTTATTCGTTCAAAGCATCCTTCATTGCCTGTACTGATAGCCTCTTCCCACAACGAAGGGGAGGAAATAACACGCTGCTATGAAGCCGGAGCTAATCATTACACCAAAAAACCGTATGATATACAAGAAATAGATTTCCTAATCCAAAGGTTTTGTAAAAAGGCCAGTCCGATATCAAATAGTATATCTATTGGAGATTACCAACTGGAACTCTCCACTCATAAATTATTCTATAAACAAGAACAGTCAAAAACATTAAGTCCTAAAGATTTCAAGTTATTCTATCTGTTATCCGAGCAATTAAATCAGCCAGTAAGCAGAGAAAAGCTTTTTCATGAAATATGGGATGGGCAAGAAGTTCATGATAGCCTAAACAACAGCATCTCGCGTTTGCGCAAATTATTGGAAAAAGATACCACACTTTCAATAGATGCCGTAAAAGGAGTTGGATATATATTATCAAAAAAAGACCAACTCTCCTCATCGTAATTAAGGGGGCTTATTGTAGATTTCTAGATACGCCCTTGTTCCCTATCACATGATTCGGGAAAAACACGTACGACTTTTTTGAAAAACACGTACGACTTTTCCCAAAAACACGTACATGTTTTGAGTAAAAGATCATCCTGTTTTTAGCATACTAACAATCAGTATATTATATAATTCTTTTCATTACCAAACTTATTGTTTGGAATTTATATCGATCCTATAGGGACGTAGCGTGCAGCGTTTGCTACCTAAAGAGTTTTCATTATCTTCGCGGAAAATTAATTGAGATGTGGACGTTCTTTATCATACTTCCAATCCTGTATCTTGCAGGGAATATTTACATTTATCTAAAGGGAAAACAGGCTTTGAAAAGCCAGTCTACCGGAGTTAAAGTGTTGTTATCCATTGTTTTTTGGGGAGGAGCTTTATCGTTCTTCAGTAGTTTTCTATTCCGGAATCTGGATATGCCGGCTTCTTTCGCTCAAACGGTTTCTCAAGTAGGAACAGGATGGCTCGTGTTCACTTTATACATGGTATTGGCCTTGTTAGTATTTGATATCTTACGGCTTTTCCACCTACATTTCAAATACTCATTCTATTTATCATTATTCTTAACACTCAGCTTATTAGGATATGGAAACTATAATTACCAACATCCTGATACACGAGTTATCAACATGGTTATCAACAAACCGGCCAATACCGATGGACAGCCGCTGAAGGTCGTAGCCATTAGCGACATACACTTAGGATACGCTACCAACAAGACAATGCTTGCCGGATATGTGGATATGATAAACGCCCAACGCCCGGACATCGTTCTTATCGGTGGAGACTTGATAGACAACAGTGTCGCACCTCTGCGATACGAGCATATGGAAGAGGAACTGTCCAAGATATACGCTCCATTAGGCGTTTATATGGTACCGGGTAACCATGAGTATATCAGTGGCATAGAGGATAGCGAGAAATTCATAGCGCAGACGCCCATCGTACTTTTAAGGGATTCCGTGGCTATCTTGCCCAATCAGATCCAACTCATAGGACGGGACGACCGGCATAACAAAGGACGGAAAACTTTAGGTCAGCTTACCGCGAACCTTGATAAAAGCAAACCTGTTATCTTACTAGACCATCAACCCTACGATTTAGAGAAAACGGAAGAGGCTGGCGTAGACTTACAGTTTAGCGGACATACACATCGAGGACAAGTATGGCCGATGAACTGGATCGTGGATCATCTGTTCGAATTAAGTTACGGGATTAAAAAAATCGGAAATAGTACGATTTATGTCTCATCCGGCTTATCTTTGTGGGGACCGCCTTTCCGTATCGGAACGGACAGCGAGATGGTGGTGTTCAATATTACATTCAAAGAGTAAAGATGAAAGTATTTATTCAATCGATCGTAGCGCAGCTATTACTAAATCCGTATATTTTCTGGAGAGGATATCAAGCGCTTCCTCCTAAGAAAAGTTGCCGGATTCCTTTTATTTTGTTTTTCGTACTCGAACTATCGCTTTATTTTTTCGGATTTATTTTTAGGAATGAACTACCTGATAACGTGATAATCACGATCCAATACATCTGTAACACTTGGTATATAGCGTCCATTTATATCACTTTATCTCTCTTGGTACTTGAGTTGATCAGGCTCTCCCAACGTATCAAGCCATGGTTCCCCAAATGGATGAAAGGGCATTGGCAGCAAACCAAGGTAACCCTGTTTTTTCTTATCGTATTCGGTGTTACCGGTTTAATGATTCACGCATACCATACGGTAATGAATCCGATTGTTAAGAACGTATATATCACGTTGCCCAAAGCCGCGGGGGATCGGGATAGCCTGACTATTGTCATGATGAGCGACTTACATATCGGAGAGGTTATCGGGAAGGACTTGGTACAAAAATATGTGGCACTCAGCAACGCACAGCATCCGGATATGGTGGTATTAGCGGGGGATATCATGGATTATGAATCCCGGTTTGCGGAAAACGCCCACATCGAGGATGATTTAAAACAATTAAAAGCTCCGTTGGGCGTATATATCGTTTACGGGAATCATGAATACCGGGCAAACCGGAACGCCAAATATCGTTGGCTGCAAAAGACCGGAGGTACGCTACTAATAGACTCGGTGGTCCAACCGGACTCAACTTTTTATTTGATAGGGAGGGATGATTTCATCCATAAGAAACGAAAATCGCTTCATTCGTTAATGGAAGGGGTGGATACCGGCAAACCGATTATCGTTTTGGATCATCAACCTTGGTCGTTCGCCGAGATGAATATGAATGGGGTGGATTTGGGACTGCACGGACATACGCATAACGGGCAGTTATGGCCTTATCCCCTACTGATGAAACTTGTGTATGAATGCCCGTACGGATATTATAAGAAAGGACCTACGCAATTCTATGTATCTTCCGGCATTGGTATAGCAGGACCTCCTTATCGGGTGGGAACCGTCTCGGAATTGGTCGTATTGCATATCCGCTTCAAAGCCCCCAAACAGACTGGCGAAAGAGGGAAAAGCACGATGCCCATTCAAGGGAGCTGACAATGGGCATCGTAAGCTCGCTTGAATGGGCATTGTAAGGCCCTTTGAATGGGCATCGGCAGAAACCCGCCTATTCGGTACCCTTGGTGGCCGCTTCCAACTCAACCGGCACGCTCAATGTACGCCTGTATAAATCCGGATCGCCCAATACCTCCAACGCTTTCTCCAATACAAGATCATCTTTCAAGCTTTCTTGCAACTCTCCTCGTTGGTAATAATAACGTTTTACGATCTCGGCGGCCATTACTCGTTTCACCTCATCCTTGAAACGATCGAAATCTTTTTCCAGATTCGGAGTCAGCTTAGCCTCTAATTCCTTGAACGCAGTAGAATCCTCCTCCAGATACCCCTCAAACTCAGCCACTTCTTTCAAGTTCTTCAATACTTTCTCGCTTTGGCGGTCATAGGTGAAATTCTTGGACTTGGCGTATTGCTTCAAAGCTTCGAAATCCTCATCGGAAACCGTAAATTCCTCGATGGGAGCGATCGTCTTATGCTTTTGTACCCAATCCGTAACGAAGTCGAACAAGACCGTATCCGCCGCCAAATAATACATCATGGTAGGCACTTTCGGCTCCTTCACCTCAAACTCCGGACGTACGCCACCCCCATCACGAACCGGACGCTTCTTGGACGTATAGAATACGGAAGTCAAGCTATCCGGAATAGCCGCCACGCTACCATCCTCTTTCCGGTGCGAATAATCGATTTGCTGGATGCAACGACCACTCGGGATATAGTATTTACTCATCGTGATTTTCACTTTCCCATTATAAGGCAGGTCACGAGGAGCTTGCACCAACCCCTTACCAAACGAACGTTGTCCCACCAACACGGCACGATCCATATCCTGCAAAGATCCCGATACGATCTCAGCGGCGGAAGCCGTACCTCCATTGATCAATATAGCCAACGGCATTACCGTATCCAAAGGCTCCGTAGAGGTTCGGTACGTACGATCCCATTGCTTGATCTTTCCTTTCGTTGAAAGCACCTCGCTACCTTTCGGTACGAACATACCTACGATTTGTACGGCACCTTCCAGCACGCCGCCGCCGTTACCGCGCAAATCCAGTACCAAAGACTTAATATTATGATTTTTCTTTAAATCCAAGAATGCCTCTTTCACCTCTTGAGCACTCTTGATAGTAAATGCCTTTAGATAAATATAACCGATACTGTCATTCTTAACCCCGTAGTAAGTAACTTGAGGTGTCGTGATCTGCTTACGGGTAATCTCGAACTTCCGGGGTTTCTTCTCGCCCGGACGTTGGATCGTCAAAACCATCTTCGTATTCGGAACACCTTTCAACAACTCGCTGACCCGGGAGTTTGTCGCCTTGGAAACATCGATCGTATCGATTGCCAAGATCAGATCGCCCGGCTTCAGACCCGCTAAATCGGCCGGCATTCCCTCGGTAGGCTCGGCAATCATCACGCCTCCCTCGTTGTTACGCTGACGGATCAAGGAACCGATACCTCCGTATTCGCCGGTCGTCATCAGACTCAATTCCTCCGTTTTTTGCTCAGGATAGTATTCCGTATAAGGATCTAAACCAGCCAACATTGCCTCGATTCCCCGCTGAACGGTTTTATCCACATCCACTGAATCCACGTAGAACATCTCTACTTCTTTCAATAAAGAATTGAAAATGTCTAGGTTCTTACTCACCTCAAAGCGGTTATCTTTTTGCGCCCATCCCGGCACTACGCTACTTGCGACGAACAGCAAGCAAAATAAACCTATAATTCCTCTTCGTTGAACCAATCTGTACATACAATATTTAGTTAATTAACGGCATAAATGTAAGGAATAATACGCCGCCTAAGCCAATATCCCTTTTACTTTTAACTTTATTTGTTCCCATTTATCATACGGAATCTCCGGGCCAACCACGTCGATCACATAGCCCGCCAACATCGATCCGATGCGTGCGGATTGTACCAAAGACGCTCCTATGGATTGACCGTATAAGAATCCGGCGGCGAAGTTATCACCGGCGCCAGTCGTATCAACAGGCTTGCCCCCCTCAGCCGGGACAGAATAAAATTGACCATGACTACCGATCAAGGCACCTTCCTTTCCCAATGTGACCAATGAGACCTCCACCAACTCAGACAAGGTATGTACGGCCTCAGCAGCCTTCTGCCCGGTGAAAGCCTCAGCCTCACTCTCATTAGAGAACAAAATATCCACATATTTAGGAATGATATCCTCCAGCATTCCTTTAAAAGCATTCACGATATTGAAGTTCGACAAATCCAGCGCTACTTTCAAGCCCAACTTTTTAGCCTTCTCCATCGTAGAACGAACCAACGGCTCGTTTACGAGCAAGTAACCTTCTATATAAATACATTGATATTTACTTAGCATCTCCTCGGTGATCTCATCCGGGGTTATTGTCGGGGCCGGGCCAAGGAAAGTCCCCATCGTACGTTCCCCATCCGGAGAAATCATCACCGTACAGCTACCTGTAAGTCCGTCCATCTTGATAAAATAGGAAGTGACACCCGCTTTTTCCAACGCATCCTCATAAAATCTGCCGATCGAATCATCCCCGATCTTACCGATAAAACCGGAATTCGCCCCTAAAGAAGACATCGAACGCATCGTGTTGCAGACAGATCCTCCCGGGGTTTGCGTACGTGGCAAGCCGGCTAAAGTTGTACGGATAGCGATCATTTGTTCCCTGTTAATCATATCCATAGCTCCTTTCTGTATCCCGATTTCCGATAGGACATCATCATTTTCAAGCCTCAATAAAACGTCAACCAAAGCATTTCCTAAACCTATTGTATTCATTTTTTCGTAATTTTTTTCGCAAAGATATTGCATATTTCGAAAATACCCCGTACTTTTGCAGTGCAATTTCAGAAAGGGGTTACGGAATAACCTTTGAAAGAGCGAAAAATTCTTCCTTAGCTCAGTTGGTTAGAGCATCTGACTGTTAATCAGAGGGTCCTTGGTTCAAGTCCAAGAGGAAGAGCGAAAAGACATCGGGAAAGACTGAAAAACATTCTTCTTTAGCTCAGTTGGTTAGAGCATCTGACTGTTAATCAGAGGGTCCTTGGTTCAAGTCCAAGAAGAAGAGCGAAAAGAGTTTTCATATAGAGATTAAAAAGTTAAAAACTGATTCTTCCTTAGCTCAGTTGGTTAGAGCATCTGACTGTTAATCAGAGGGTCCTTGGTTCAAGTCCAAGAGGAAGAGCAAAAAGAGAGAGATACCTATTAATAGGTATCTCTTTTTTCTTTTGTTCTTTTTCCGTTATTCACAGGGTTTTCAACAGGGTTATTAACAACCCTGTAATCCTCCTACCCTCTCCAAGCGATTAAAAATAAGTTCTTTAATTCTTCCGCAAGGACTCCACGACGCATATTGGGAAGATGAACGTTATCCCGCAAATCAGCGGGCATGTCTTTAATAAGTACATCCGACTCCTGCGAAGCCTTATAAATAAACTCCGTATCAAATAAAAAGCGATTCACCTGAGTTGAGGCCAAGAACGATTTTCCCCGCTGGTTAAAACCTTTCAAACCTCCTTGAGCATCCGTATGCGTTAATCCTAGAAGCGTAAAATTCAATATACGGGAAGCATAACTCATAATCTTTCTTCGAGTACTTAAATGGGTATAATAAGTATGATTCCGCACGGCGATAACGACATCATATCCCGATTCCAACCATTCTACCATCCGGCAGATAGAATCCGTCTCATACGGAAAATCATAATCCGTATATAAAGTAATGGATGAAGTGGAATGAGACAAGCCAGCCCTAACAGCGGCTCCTTTTCCCTTATTCGTATCATAACTTACGATCATCGTATCAGGGAGAGCCTCCAGAAGACGTCCCACCGCATCCTTCGTAAATCCTCTCTTCGAAGCGTCATTCACGACGATAAAACGAAGTGAGCGACCTTTAAGCATCTTTACCAATTCCGCATGTTTCTCGATCATCAAACGTTCCCAGCCTTCTTGTGGGTTATAACAAGGCAAGATAAGGTCGATCGCCTCCTCTTTACCCGGGAGAGTCTTCGGCCGATGAAGCGGCTCTGAAAAATCCAATGTCAATTGCTCCCATACGATCTTAAACCAGATCAACACACAAGGTAGTGCTTTCAACGCATAAGGAATAACATACGTTTTCCGGATATAACAGGGAAATATATCTGTTGGAGAAAGGGATGTAAGAATAAAACAGAAAACGAATAGTACCGTATTCAAGACAGGAGTCGTCTTACGGGTAGGCGTACCTATATACCAAAGGCAGACGGCTATCATGGCTCCCAAATATCCGCTATTCTCTGTTCCGGAGCTAAAAAGAACCATGAACAAAAGAGTAGAGCAAAGAAAATGCATGCGGAACCGCCGGTTATCATATTGATTTATCCTAAAATAAGGAGCAATAAATAAAAGTAGCCCGGGGATAACCAACCAGAGATCACTATACGTATTGACTCCCGAAATCTTACGAACCATCCCCAACAAAGAGATATTTGTATAAGGAGTAAATAAATTCTCTACATTCTTATCGAGAAGTACCTCATACCATTTCACGTATTGACTTGCCACATATTGAGGAGACGTATATAACATCGGAAGAACATACAAGACTATGCCCCAGAAAATAAGTCCTTTCAAAAAGGCGATCCGGCGTTTTGAGAATAGCAGGAAAGCAAGACCGACAATGCCATAAATCTTAGTCATCGTACCCAAGACAATCATTAGCGCCGCCCAAAACTCCTGTTTCCGCTCAATAAAAATAAACGAGAATAAAATCATGCCGGCTATGGCTATGTTAAATTGCTGCATAAGAACACACGTAAATAACTCATTCAAGCATACCCAAATGACAAACGCCTGTTTCCAATCCGCCAATCCGAGTTTACGGATAGCCATATAAAGCAGCAAGCTATTCGCGAGACACCATAGCAACATCCCGATATAAGGAGAGAAGAGGGAGAAAGGCGCTATTATAGCCGTAAAAGGAATCCCGTATAAAAACCGGTCGTGGTATTCATTCGGATAATATATATAAAGGTCTTTCAACTCTAACGCATGGAAAAAGGAAGCCCTATAAATCATAAAGTTATTATAAGTCCTTCCCACAGGTAATTTCAATAAGCAAGCGACAAGGGCCGTCGCAAACCAAACAAATCCGACAAACCTCGGATTCTTAAATATCGGGCGTCTAAAAAATACTCTCAACATATCCTTTTTTATTCGTTACAACTCCACTTTCAAATAAAACTTCTGACAGCCTATATGTTCAAAAGACTCGCCAACGCATAAAAACCCCTATCTAAAACAGTAGAAAAAACGTAAAAAGCATTTTTTTAAGTATTATCTTCGCGACATGGGAAAGAATAAATTAGCTAAGTTTGACGATATGGCGGGCTATCCGCACGTATTCCAATACCCTTTCGCCGCCCTACAAGAAAAAGGGTTTGATATGAAAGGACAGTGGCATGAACGTTTTTTCAAGAACGACCATCCTATTGTTTTGGAATTGGGATGTGGAAAAGGGGAATATACCGTAGGTTTGGGAAAGCTTTTCCCAAATAAGAATTTTATTGGTGTCGATATCAAGGGAGCACGTATGTGGACCGGAGCGAAAGAATCGCTGGAAGCCGGGATGAATAACGTGGCTTTCCTACGTACCAGTATCGAATTGATTTCCTATTTCTTCGCTCCGGGCGAAGTAGCCGAGATCTGGATCACATTTCCGGACCCTCAAATGAAAAAGGTCAATAAGCGTCTGACCGGAACCCGTTTCATGAAAATGTATCGGGAAATCCTTTCCGGAGATGGTATTATCCATTTAAAAACGGATAGTAACTTTATGTATACCTATACGTGCGAGATGGTAAAAGCGAACCATTATCCCGTATTGTTCAGTACAGACGACCTATATCATTCCAATCTGGCGGATGAGATCTTATCCATCAAAACCTATTACGAGCAACAATGGCTGGATCGTGGATTAAACATCAAATACATCAAGTTTGTTTGTGAGGAAAGGGAACGATTGGTGGAACCTGACGTAGAAATAGAGTTAGATCCTTATCGTAGCTTTAATCGCAGTAAACGAAGCGCTTTGGCTTCTGGTAAATAAAAGAATGACTTAAAAAAATCAACAGATATGACAATCTATCCGAATCTGATTATTGAGGCGTTGAAGAACGTTCGTTACCCGGGTACCGGAAAGGACATCGTTTCCATGGGCCTCGTAGAAGACAACATTCGTATCGATGGTATGAATGTCACCTTCTCGTTATTATTCGAGAAGCCGAATGATCCGTTTATCCGCTCCGTAGTAAAAGCCGCGGAGACAGCTATTTTAACCTATGTAAGCCCGGAGGTGAATATCAAGGGAAACATCACGGTAAAAGCCCGTCAGTTAGCTCGCCCGGAACCGGATAAATTATTACCGCAAGTAAAAAATATTATCGCCGTATCTTCCGGTAAAGGAGGAGTTGGTAAAAGTACCGTTGCCGCTAATCTGGCTGTCGCATTGGCTTTACAAGGATATAAGGTAGGATTGCTGGATGCCGATATATTCGGGCCGTCCCAACCCAAGATGTTCAACCTAGAAGAGGCTCGCCCTTATATGGAAGAGGTAGAGGGCAGGGAACTGATCAAGCCGGCCGAAAATTATGGTGTCAAGATGTTATCCATCGGCTTCTTCGTTAATAAAAACGACGCAGTCCTATGGCGTGGAGCAATGGCTAGCAACGCATTGAAGCAATTGATCGGCGACGCCAACTGGGGTGAGCTTGATTATTTCTTAATTGATTTACCTCCCGGAACGAGTGATATCCATTTGACAATGGTACAAACACTAGCGATAACCGGAGCCGTGGTGGTAAGTACGCCGCAAGAGGTTGCTTTAGCGGACGCTCGTAAGGGTATCAGCATGTTCACTGGGGATAAGGTCAATGTCCCTGTTTTAGGATTGATCGAGAATATGGCTTGGTTTACCCCAGCGGAATTACCGGAAAACAAATATTATATATTCGGAAAGGAAGGTTGTAAACGCCTAGCAGAGGAACTGAACGTGCCGTTACTGGGACAGATTCCTATCGTACAAAGTATCTGCGAAGGAGGAGATCAAGGTAAGCCGGTAGCGTTGAACCCGGACTCGATCACAGGTAAGGCATTCCAAGAATTGGCCGAGAATGTAGTCAAGCAGATAGACTATCGCAACGAGCATCTGGCTCCGACAGAGCGAGTGATTGTAACCAAGAAATAAAGATGATTTATACGTATATACGTGTGGTCTCGCACGTATATACGTATCGTCCTACACGTACGCTCGCATGGGCCTACGCCTATATACGTATCAGCCTACGCAAACGTACGTATAAATTCAGCCCACAATATACTTGGCTTTCTTACCGCAAATCTTTCTGATACCCAACACAATCAGCCAAGATACAGCGAATGCTACCACAGAAGCGGCAGGAATCTGTAAACCCAAAGGGATATTCAAGGCTCTCGCCAGCAGCACGCTGGGTCCCGTAAAGAAATAATGTACCATATAGATTCCGAAACCACATACCGTTAAGTTCGCTAACATTCGTTTGATCGTGCCTGATTTCACATTCACCTTCTTCGCCAGTAAGAAGATAGGAATCGTCATCATCACCACATTGGGAGAACAATAATAAAAGAATAACTCTAACTGTTCCTCCGTGTAAGCAGGCAAAGCAGTCGTATAGCGGAAACCGAAGAAAGTAATGGCATAGCCTACGACAAACATAGGAATGCCTATCCCAACGATCTTTCCTAACGACCAATCATGATTCCGCAGATAATGCCCCAATAGCAAGTAACCGTTAAACCCGGCGAAATAATAAAGCATACTGAATTCATTCCATGAGCATCCACCCCAAATGTAAGGAGATACGAATTCCCGATAATAAGGAATAAACAAAGTCACTCCCCAACCTGCCAGAAACCATAATTTCGCCTTATCCGAAACTTTCTCGACCCAAGCGGAGAAGATCGGCAAATAAAGATATAAACCTATCAGTAAATAGATATACCACATATGTACATCCAACAATGAGAAATTGAACGGTATCTGGGCGATATAGCCTAAAGACACACTCAACGATTGACGAGTCACCTCTTCTCCCGAATAAGGGAAGAAATCAAGAATAAGTTCCGGCCTCAAACCAAGCAGTCCCGTAAACCAAGGAAATAAATTATAAATAACAGACCAAATCAAGAAAGGCCAGAATACACGCAATATCCTTTTCTTATAGAAAATAGAAGTCTCTTCCCGGACCGGTAGCAACAAGGCTCCCGTAATCATAACGAACAGAGGTACACAAGGACGAAGAAAAGCCCCATAGGCAGCTCCCCAAAACTTAATATCCCCAATAATCGGAGAATCTCCGGGATAGAAATTAAACGGGTCTGTACAATGACAGCAAACAACAGTAAACATGGCTATCAAGCGTACGACATCCAGCCAAACTACGTGTGTTTTCACGGTAGGATTTGTTACATTTTGCATAAAGTAGATCGATTGTGTTTAGATTGACGGCGAAAATACAAAATAATCCAGCCGAATAGGAGATTCAGCTGGATTTCTAACCTCTATTAACGATATTCATTAATATACAAAGTCTTTCCTACGAATAAACGCCACCGTACGATGTATTTCCGTGTACATGATAATATCCTCGTCGATAAATGGCACCTCTTTCCGGTAATCCTTCAAGAACTTCTCTAATACCGGAGAAGTCCTAGCCGGACGACGGAACTCGATTCCTTGTGCCGCATTCATCAACTCGATCGCCAAGATATGATCCAAATTGTCCATGATCTTAAACAATTTCGTCGCCGCATTCGCCCCCATACTCACATGATCCTCTTGCCCATTACTGGACACGATAGAATCGCTGCTCGCCGCATAGCAATACATCTTATTCTGGCTTACCATACTGGCAGCCGCATATTGAGGGATCATGAAACCGGAGTTTAGGCCGGGATTAGCGACCAAGAACTCAGGCAATCCCCGCAAACCCATGATCAATTGAGCGACACGACGTTCCGATATATTTCCTAACTCAGCCAAGGCAATCGCCAAGAAATCATAAGAAATCGCCAAGGGCTGACCGTGGAAATTACCGCCGGAAATAATCTTATCCTCCTCCGGGAAGATCGTCGGGTTATCCGTCACGGAATTTACTTCGGTAAGCAGGACATTCGCCACATAATTGATAGCGTCTTTCGTAGCCCCATGCACTTGAGGGATACAACGGAATGAATACGGGTCCTGAACATGTTCCTTTTTCCGGGCGATTAACTCACTTCCCTCCAATAACCGTCGAAAAGCGGCCCCGGTCTCGATTTGTCCGGGATGCGGACGCATCTGCTGGATACAATCCATGAAAGGATCGATACGCCCATCGAAAGCCTCCAAAGATAAAGCGGCGATCAGATCCGCTTTCTTGGACAGGCTAAACGCACGCATCAAGGCGAATACGCCATTGGCGCTCATAAATTGCGTACCGTTCAATAAAGCTAACCCCTCCTTGCTTTTCAGCTTCACAGGCTTCCAAGCGAACTCGTCCAATACGCTGATCGCTTCCCGTTTGCGGCCCTTATAATAAACGTCACCCACGCCGATCAGAGGCAGGAACAAATTCGCCAGAGGCGCCAAATCACCGGAAGCGCCTAAAGAGCCACGATCATACACGATCGGAAGCACGTCATTATTGAAAAAATCCAGAATACGTTGTACGGTGATCACCTGTACGCCACTATGCCCCAACGAAAGGGCATGCGCTTTCAATAACATCATCAAACGGACGATCACCGGACTTACCTCATCCCCTACGCTACAGGCATGACTTTTCACCAAGTTCTCTTGCAAGGTGCTCAATTCGTCCGGAGAGATATTCTTATTACATAAGGAACCGAAACCGGTAGTAATCCCATACAAAGGCCCCTCCTGCTGCTCGATTTTATGATCCAAGTAATCCCGGCAACGCTGGATGCGCTCCTTCACCTCGAGTGAAAGCTCCAACTTCATATTTTGAGTAAGTATCCGTTCGACTCCCTCAAAAGAGAGAGGCTCGGAACCCACATAATAGACATTGCTCATATGCTATAATTTAGTCTTCACCCAATCCAATAACTTTTGCTCTACACGGATAGCGTTCGCCTCCAGTTCATCCGCTTTCTTCCGCATCTTTCCGACGAACACCTCGTCTTGGATGGACGTTAAGTTAATTCGGACATTCAATAAAGCCCCCAATACACAAGTACGGGCAGCCATCATCGCCACGCAAGCATCCGTGACGGCATTCTGATTACCTTTGTGAGCCACATAGATAATCGTCTCCATTACGGAACCGATCTCCTCCGCCACCCTCATCGGAACAATAGCCGCCTCTTTAGTAGCGCTCTGTATCGCATTCGTACGGATCACCTGTTCGTCAGGCGTTTCTTTCGGCAACTTAAAAGCTGAGAATACACGATCATAAGCCTCGCTGTCCTTATCAATATATTCAGTAAGACGCTCACGGATCAAAGCCGCCTCGATAGCGATCGTTTTCATTTGTCCTTCCACTTCCGCATATTTCTTTTTGCCAACAGTCAGATGGGCCACCATCTCTGTCAAAGCTGCCGCTATAGCGCCATTCAAGGCAGATATACTTCCACCACCGGGAACGGGAGCACTACCCGCCGTTTCCGCCAAAAAATCTTTAATTGTCAAGTCTGCTAACATAGTATTTTGATTTAAATGATTCAACAATTCTTATCTTACATCATATAAAGTTCCCCATCCTTAATTACGGTATCCACGAGATTCATTCCCACATGATAAGGTAGGAACTTATAAGACGGATATTTCAGCAAGATCACGTCCGCACGTTTTCCCACGCTGATACTTCCAATCTCGGAGGCACGTCCCACAGCTGCGGCTCCATTAATGGTCAATGCCGTTACCGCTTCTTCAGGGGTCATCTTCATATAGATACAGGCCAAAGCTATCATCATCGGGATCGAGGCCGAGAAACAACTTCCCGGATTTAGATCGGAAGCTAAAGCCACCGCGCAACCGGCATCTATCATTTTCCGGGCAGGCGCATACGGCTCATTCAAGGAAAAGGCAGTCAGCGGAAGTAAGGTAGCTACGACACCCGCTCTTGCCAGACGTTTGATGCCTGTATCCGATATATGTAATAAATGATCAGCACTTACACACTTCAAGGAGGCCGCCAGTTCCGCCCCTCCGAAAGGAACGATCTCATCCGCATGCATCTTCAATTTAAAACGATGATGACGGGCGGCACGAAGCAAGCGCTCACTCTGTTCTAACGAGAAAACGCCTTTCTCACAAAACACATCACAAAACGTAACCGTATGTTCGGCTCGGATGACAGGAAGCACTTCCTCGATCATATAATCCACATAATCGTCCGTACGACCGGCAAATTCAGGAGGAACAGCATGAGCTCCCAAAAAGGTCGATACGACATCCATCGGATGAGACTCATTCAGGTCCGACATGACACGAAGCTGAACTAATTCTGTTTGCAAATCCAAACCATAACCACTTTTCCCCTCCACCGTGGTAACACCCATGGAGAATAACTCATCCAAACGTTCTTCCCCTCTGTCCCATAGTGTATCGAAATCACTTTCACGGGTAGCTTTCATCGTATTCACGATACCTCCACCACGCTCCATGATCGACATATAACTATCTCCCCGCAATCGCCAAGAGAACTCCTCCTCCCGGTAACCGCCAAAGATAAAATGCGTATGGCTATCAACAAATCCGGGTAACACCGCTTGGTTCTCCGCCCGAATCTCCAAATAATCCTCCGCATGGATGTCTCGAAGTACCTCCTCCGTAGGTCCTACGTGCGTAATAACCCCATCAGACATCGCTACGGCTCCATCCTCGATAACGCCTAAATCAGACATCTCCGCTCCCCGTCGTGCCTTATCCCCATGACAAGTGACGATCTGGGCAGCATTCCTGATTAATATCTTGCTATTCTCCATACGCTATTCCATAATACGGGCTTCCAATACTTGATTCATAGAGAAGTCCTCTAATCCCAAATAGTAAGAGGCCGTATCGATCAACGCCTCCATAGGAACCAAGCCGATAATCTCGCTCCCCACCACCGGAACACCATATCTGCGAGCCTCGATACGAACTAACTCGAAGGCCCGGTACAAGGCCGTACGGGTATAATCGGTCATATTAATAGAGACCTGTACGATACCACGTTCCTTCAACTCAACCCCCATCGCTTTACAATAACGTAAACCTCCGCCGATGAAACGGATTTTCTTCGCTATATCCGTAGCGATCTGCAATTGATTCGTTCCTAAGTTCACATTATAGGCGACCAAAGGCATGCGGGCACCTATGGCGACCGTACCGGCTGTCGGATGTCTTTCGGCCGGACCAAAATCAGGTTTCCACTCCGGTTGATGGATTTTCTCTGCCATCCCTTCAAACTCTCCTTTACGGATCGCCGCCAGATTCTCCCGGTAAGGGGCGGAAGCCGATTTTTCATATAAGAAGACCGGCACGGCATAACGAGCGCCCACTTCCTCCCCTACTTCCTTAGACAAGGCGATCGCCTCTTCCATCGTACATCCGCGAATCGGTATAAAAGGAACCACATCTACGGCCCCCATTCGAGGATGTTGACCGCTATGCTTGTTTAAATCGATCAGCTCAACGGCAACTCCAATGGCCTCCAATACGGCTTGTTTTAAAGCGACTGGCTCCCCTACCACGGTAACAACCAAGCGATTGTGATCCTCATCATTACTATAGTCCAACAGTTTAACACCCGTCTTAGCCCGGAAAGGCGCTACGATCTTATCTATCTTCTCCAGATCCCGTCCTTCACTGAAGTTAGGGACACATTCCATAATCTTATTCCAAGTACTCATACCTTTTTATTTAATGATGTTTGTACGATTTCATGAATAAACGCCCTCTCCGGGATATACGGGAGGGTAATATGATACTGTTCGCCACGGTTCTCATTGAAAGTAGCGCTCGTACGCATCGCATTCGGGTTACGGGCCCATGAGCGACGAGCGACACCCCCCATCACGTCCCATATCATAGCAGAGCGAAGTATCTCGTCCACCCGCTCACTACCATCGAGAACCATACCGAAACCTCCGTTTATCGCCTTACCGATACCAACCCCTCCACCATTATGAAGAGCGACCAAGCTCATACCCCGGGCGGCATTTCCAGCGAAGCACTGCACCGCCATATCAGCCATCACATTGCTCCCGTCCCGTATATTAGAGGTCTCACGGAATGGAGAATCCGTACCGCTCACGTCATGATGGTCTCGTCCCAACATAATCGGGCCTACCTCCCCATCACGTACCATTCGGTTAAACTCAAGGGCGATCTTCAAGCGCCCCTCAGCGTCTTGATATAAGATCCGGGCTTGCGTACCCACCACCAAACGGTTCTTCTCCGCATCACGTATCCAATTATAATTATCCATATCCTGCCCTCTTCGAGTCGGATCGATACACGCCATAGCCGCATGATCCGTGCGAATCAAATCTTCCGGCTTACCGCTTAAACATACCCAGCGGAAAGGACCGTACCCATAATCAAATAATTCCGGCCCCATGATATCTTCCACATAAGAAGGCCATATAAAACCATCTTTCTCGTCCACACCGTTACGGGAAATCTCATGTACACCGGCATCATAGATCGCTTTCATGAAGGAGTTCCCATAGTCAAAGAAATAGGTACCCCGGGCAACCAGACGCTTGATCACCTCGAAATGTCGTTTCAACGTTTTATCGACCAAAGCACAAAAATCTTCCCGGTGATGAGCCAATAATTCCGTACGTTCCTCAAACGTCACGCCTGCCGGACAATAACCACCTTCATAGACCGCATGACACGAGGTCTGGTCACTCAATAGGTCGATGGAAAGACCCTGTTTATCGGCATATTCCAATAAATCCACGATATTGCCATGAAAAGCGATAGAGATCGGTTCTTTCTTACGAATCGCCTCATCGGCTAAGGAGAAAGCTTTCCCCATATCATCCGTCACATGCTGGACCCATCCTTGGCATCGGCGTGTCTCGATACGGGAAGCGTCTACCTCGGCGATTATACTGGCAGCACCGGCAATCACGGCGGCTTTAGGTTGAGCGCCACTCATTCCTCCTAAACCGGAAGATACAAACAGATAGCCTCGCAAATCCTTATCTTGTGGAATCCCTAATTTCTTACGTCCGGCATTCAACAATGTATTAAACGTACCGTGTACAATACCTTGCGGGCCAATATACATCCAACCTCCGGCCGTCATCTGTCCATAATTAGCGACTCCCATCTGGGCGGCGATATGCCAATCCTTTTGGTTATCGAACATTCCCACCATCATGGAGTTCGTGATAATCACCCGTGGGGCATCCGGCTTGGAATGAAACAATCCCAGAGGATGCCCGGATTCGATCACCAAGGTCTGCTCCTCGGTCAGCTCCTCCAAATACTTCTTAATCAAACGATATTGCATCCAATTCTGGCAGACCTGCCCAGTCTCGCCATACGTAACCAACTCATAAGGATACAAAGCGATATCAAAGCAAAGGTTATTATCGATCATTACTTGAAAGGCCTTTCCCTCGATACATTTACCTTTATATTCAGAGATAGGCTTCGCTTTCAAGTCTCCCTGCGGACGGTAACGATAACCATAGATCCGTCCCCGGGTCAATAATTCCTCCATGAACTCAGGAGCTAGCTTCTCATGTAATTCAACAGGGATGTAACGAAGCGCGTTCATCAATGCCGTTTCTGTTTGAGCGGGCGTAAGCGAATAGCCGCGATCGGGAGCACGGCGAATACCGGAAACGAAGGAAGGATATTCCGGCAAATAGTTATCAAGATGTATTTCCATAACGTGAATGATTTAGTAGGTGCTTACAATCTGCAAGGAATTTCACGGATTCAGCGCCGACAAGTTAGCGATTATCCAAATCCCAGCCAATTATCATTCCATGTTTAGAAGCATAAAAAAGCCCCCGTCTCTCTCATCCTCCCTAAGGAAAGAAAGAAAGACGGGGGCATAATTATAATTGTTCAGTAGTAGAAGTTGTTTCGTAAATACAATAGTCCGTTAGTTTTCACAAAAGAAATCAAAAATAAGTTTTGACAGCAAATTCAAATTGTTCTATGAATATCTTCTTGAAAGCGGCAATGTTATTCTGTTCATAGAATATCAGCATGGCTTTTTTGTAGTCTATGGAATCAACCGTTCTGAATGAGATTGGGCAATAACCATTGGCTATCAGTATGGCATTGCTTGTGATACGGGCAGTACGTTTGTTTCCATCCGAAAATGCCTGAATATAAGAAAGGAGAACCAGTGCAAGTAATGACTTCTCAAAGATATTGTCTTTGCCATTGATAAGTTTACAGGAATCTTCCAATGCCTCACGAATCTGGAACTCGTTATCAAGGGGACGATAGTTCGTACCTGTGATACCCACACGTCGGCGTCGTATGTTTCTTTCCACACCTAAGTCCTTGGTCAGTAAAGAATGGATGTCCTCTATGCGGTGGACGGATATTTCCTTAAGATAGTCGGGCACATTGAGAACAAAATCAAGCGCATCCTTGTGATTGAGCAGCATGATAGCTTCTTCCCTTGTCTTACCAGTAGCTTCCTGTCTTTCTTTCAGCAGGCGCTCTGTTTCTAGCAGGGAATAAGTATTGCCCTCGATTTGTGAAGATTTCCATGACAGGTCAACTCCCAGTCTTTCCATCTCCTTTTTGTAATCTGTTTCAGAAAGTTCTTCAAGGTGGGTTCTGAAAGTGGACTGAGCTTTATCCAAACGTTTACATTCCTCTTCTGTGAAAAGTGAAACCTTTGGCAGAATCTGTTTTATGAGTTCGAAATTGAAATTTTCCTGCACAGTACGATCATCCATTTCATTCTTGAAATAGGTATCAATATCCAAAGGCATCGTTACCTGAGCTTGTGGAGTAAGCGAGTATTTGGTAGCAGGTCCTTTTCCATACACTTCTATAAGACCTTTGCTGACAGCATCAGCCAAGAGTCTTTTCATGGTGCTGTCGCTTGGTGCATTTACCAGCATGGAAGCTATCGCTCCTCTATTTGATAGCGGATGATAGTGCAATACCTGTAGGATTTCTGTTTCGATAGTCATAACATTCCTTTCACTAAATCGGCTCAAAAGTACTAATTTCCCTTCAACTATCGGCTCAAATTGAGCCGATATTCGTATCTTTACCGCAATATTTGAGCCGATTTGCAATATTTTCCCAATACCCAATGCGTAGGAACACGATCCTAGCTCTCTCACACATGGTCATAAACTCCGCTCTCGAATAGAGTAAGACTTTGGGGCGAAGGAAAAGTTCAGCTAAAGAACACAAAAAAAGGTGCATCAAAATGACACACCCTCCTCGTAACAAAAATAAAATCTTTATGATTAGCCTTTACTTAGGCCTACGCATTGAAACGAATTTAGCTCATGAAAGCTGTTAAAATCAACGCTCAATCAAGCCCCTTATACCTCCAACGATATACTCAATATCCCGATCCGTTACATACGGACCGGAAGGTAAACACAACCCGACCTTAAACAAAGATTCGCTCACCCCATTCACATAAGCCGGGCAATCCCTATAAACAGGTTGCTTATGCATCGGTTTCCACAAAGGACGGGATTCTATACCCATCGCGTCAAGTCCCACACGCATCGCCTCGACATTGGCATTCGGCTCGCAATCCGTATGTGCGTTCACCGCTGCGTGAGTCACACCGCCCGCACCACCAACAGCACCTTGTACCATTGCTTGATAAGCATTCTCCTGCCCTTTCACCCTCAATAAAGGATCCAAGACAATCGTATTCAACCAATAATTACTATCAAAACGACCGGAAGGATTCTCATGCAAGGTGATCCCTCTCACATCCTTCAACAGCTCCCGATATAAATCACACGTATGCTTATGATGAGCCACATGAGCGTCAGCCACCGTCATCTGACCACGCCCGATACCCGCACAAATATTCGACATCCGATAATTATACCCGATCCGCTCATGCTGGTAATACGGATAAGCCTCCCGAGCCTGCGTAGCGTAGAACATGATCTCCCGTTTAGCCTCCTCGTCCGGACAAATCAACGCACCCCCACCACTGGTCGTAATCATCTTATTCCCATTGAACGACAGCACCCCATATTTCCCAAACGTACCCAACATACGTCCATCATAACGAGAGCCAAAACCCTCCGCCGCATCCTCTATGACCGGAATCCCATACCGATCAGCGACCGCCATAATCTCATCCACCTTATAAGGCATCCCATATAAGGCCACTGGGACAATCGCTTTCGGTGTTTTTCCCGTCTTCTCGATACGATCTTTAATAGCCTCTTCCAGCAACACAGGATCCATATTCCAAGTATCCACCTCCGAATCCACGAACACAGGCGTAGCCCCCAAATAAGTGATCGGATGCGAGGAAGCACAGAAGGTAAAGCTCTGCACCAGCACCTCATCCCCCGGCTTCACACCACAGGCAAGCAACGCCAAATGCACTGCGGCCGTACCGGCAGACAGAGCTACCACATGTTTACCTTCACCCACGAATTCCTCCAGATCCTTCTCGAATCCATTCACGTTCGGACCTAGAGGCACGACCCAGTTCGTATCAAAGGCTTCTTTGATATACATTTGTTCTTTACCGCTCATGTGAGCAAGGCAAAGATAGATACGCTTATCCATGCTTATTATTGATTAAATTTTCCATCAGTTTTTACCATCAAAAGCGACTGTAGTAGCCTCCCCCTCCTTGGATATATCCTCTCTAAGGAAAACTTTTTTGATTGTCAAAAAGACAATCTTCAGATCTAGGGTAAAAGAACAATGATCCACATACCACACATCAAGCTCAAACTTCTTTGTCCACGAAATGTTGTTACGCCCATTCACTTGTGCCCATCCCGTGATACCCGGCCGCACCTCATGCCTTCTGAATTGCTCTTTTGAATACAATGGAATATATTTCGGCAATAATGGTCTAGGCCCTATCAATGCCATATCCCCTTTCAGCACATTAATCAATTGTGGCAATTCATCGATGGAAAACGAACGAACTATTTTCCCGATCTTTGTCAAACGAGCCACATCTGGCAATAAGTTACCTTCCGCATCTCTCTCATCTGTCATTGTCTTGAACTTAATCATCTTGAAAATCTTAGCACCTTTACCGGGACGACCCTGCGTAAAAAAAACACCGGCCCCCTTATTCACAAAATGCAACCATATAGTAATAATAAATAAAACAGGCCATATTACAAGTAAAACACTCAAAACCAAAATAAAATCTATTACTCGCTTAAAAAAAAACTTATACATAACAGATAACTATTTAGTAGCTACTCAATTTAGGATCTACTCCTTATAAAGGTAATTTAAAGTACTCTAAACCAAGCCATATTAAAAATTAATTATGATTTAAACCAGTCAATAGTCAATATGTTTTTATCAGAGATTAAGTCCATATAACACCTATAACCATTATTTTTTCAATATTTATATTCTGTTAGCAACGAATATATAACTTTTATTTCAAAGGATAGTAAACCTATTTATTGAAAACTTATAGGCATATTATTTATACTTTTCAAATCTTTAAAATATCACATTAGTTCATCCAAAAAATTGAGCCTATCATAGACATTATGATCACTAATAAAATTATTAAACACAGATACAACATTAGACTGATGCCTTCTATAATTCAATAAAAAATCATCAATCGAAGATTCACTAATGTCCCATATATTAATGCCAACGCCATACTTATTTACTAACATTTCAGTATCTCCATGTATTGAATTAATAATAGGGATTCCCATTTGAAAATAATCAACACTCTTCATAGTCAAACCGATAGAAACACAAGGCTTGTAAATATTTATTCCAAAATGGCAATCCTTAAAGATATTACACTTTTCCTCCGCATCAAAAACTTTTCCAAAATATCTAACTGTCACATTTTCTTTTTCTAAAGCATCTATAAATCTATCTTTGTTCTCTCCATCTCCAATAATTTTAACCTGAATCGGCTTTATCTTTTTCATAATACTAACAATGGTACATATTCTATCTATATCTATTAACCGATTAATAGATCCTAAATAACATAGGTTTAAAAAATCACTTTCATCCACCGAATTATTAGCTATATGCAATGGGCTCTTCACTAATCTAAACACTTTCATCTTATCAGCAGCAACACGTTCGCCAAGTAAATCGGCATAGTATTCACACTCCAAAACCACACAATCTGCTTTGTCAATATATAAATCCCTTAAATTTCTCCACACAGAAAAAGGAAACAATTTCATTGAAGTATAACTCTCAGGCCATATATCTATGACATCAAACACAAGTTTAAATCCTATTCTATGTTTTAGAATTGTAAGTTCTCTTACAAGGGAATTAGGAGGAACGAGACAATATACGAAATCAGGGGGGCTTTCCTCTACGAAATCTCTCACATTTTGGGTAAAGCTCCAATGAGAGTAAAGTCTTCTTAGTGAAATGTTCCTTTTATATTTTGGAACATGAACATATCGCACCCTCCCTTTCACGCTACTTAACTCTTGGATGTATTTTTTATGTAAATGATTAAAATCTGACATGAATATGGATACACGAAATCCCTTTTTATTAAGATAATTTTCTATATATTTCAAGCGATTATCATACCAATTAAAACATGATATTAAAACGGCAGTTTTATTCTCCATATAAATATATATTATGTTAGCTCAAGATTTAGGGAATACGCCATTAGGACACCTTGTAATGCTCTAAACCGAGTTATGTAAAAAATAAGTTTTTAAACTAACAATAGAGGTACTATATATGGCTTTTCAAGTGAACATCTTACGGCTTGTCGAGTGAATAATTAATAGTTACCACTACCTATAAGCTTGCGGCTTGACACTTGACAAGTGATAAGCTAATGGCACAAGAAGCCTTTTTCAAAGCTAGATTTGCAACTGAAGCATGGTCACCTTTAGATCAAGAACTCATGTGGCATGACCTGCGCAAACCACCGTATCAGCAGATAATAAAGAGCGAATTTTAGCCAAACTCTTTTCGTTATCTTCCTTACTCCCTCCACGTAAGGCCGTTACCGTCTTTATCCCCGGTATATAAGCATCACCGGTAAAAAGGTAATGGCCTATTTTATAACACAAACACCCTTTAGCATGTCCCGGAGTAGCTATTACCTCCAAGTAAAGATCTTTCCAAAGCTCTACCTTGTCTCCATCCTCTAACAAACGCACATGATCACCAAGGAAAACAAATGATTTCTCATGATATAGAGAAAAATTCAAACGATCAGAATAAAGCGCCTCCTTACTTTCCCTTGACACATAAACTACGCAATTGGGATTATAATCAATAAGTTCATTCAATCCATAAATATGATCAAAATGAGAATGTGTAATAAAGACACCCTTTATAACTTTTTCATTCTCCTTACACCATTTCACGATAGGCTCTATATCACCACAATCAATCAAGTACACATGGGATTGTTCATATTGTACAAGGTAAGTCTTTGAATTAAAGATACTATTGATTATCTCTTTTAATTGAACCATACCTCCACATTGATTTTTTCTTCAAATAGGCTCAAGCCAAGGATAATATTTAGCTTTTTACAATTCTAGCATTTTTACCGCATTGTCAATCCACCATCGATAATCAATGAGTGGCCTGTTATCCAAGAAGAAGCATCGGATAGAAGGTATATTATCGCCCATGCAACCTCTTCCGGTTTCCCATACCTTTTAAGAGGATAATTACTTATATCCTTTGCATGCTGTTCTTCTGTAATAGAACCAGCATGAATTAATGGAGTTTCTATCATCCCAGGATGTATAGAATTACATCGTATTTGTTTCCCCGCAAACTCCCTTGAGACATACTTTGAAAAGCTTTCAATTCCAGATTTTGACATTCCATAAGTACTATTTCCCAAAGTATAATGAATACTTGCAATTGATGAAGTAAGAACAAGTGAAGCCCCTCTGTTAAACAATTTTCTTTTTAACAAAACAGAAGTCAATAGAACAGGAGCAACAAGATTCGTTTGAAAAACTTTATCTATAACTTTTTTTGTTGTAAACTGAACAGGAAGAGTACTACCTATACCCGCATTATTCACAAAGCCATCAAGTTTAGGCAAGCTATCAACTATAGTGTTCATCTCTTCTTCGACGGTTAAATCTCCAGCAATCTGAATATGCCCTTCACCTTCCAGAAGATCAAAAGTCCGCTGGAGTCTTTCTATATTCCTACCTGTAATAATAAGTTTTGCACCAAGTTTAGAACACTCAATAGCAGTAGATTGACCAATGCCTGAAGAGGCACCGGTCACGAAAATAGTTTTTCCTTCAAGGGAATATGGATTATATGGCATAGTTTGACTATATTTCAACAAGTTTAGAGACAACGATATTATTGGTTTCAAAGGCAACTGTTCCCCATGACAGACCTACACCAAAACCGCAACAAATAAATTTGGTAGGCTTATCCTCAAACTTACCCTTAAGCTGAGTGACTATAGTGATAGGAATGGATGCAGAGGAAGTATTACCGAAATAAGGCATACTGTAAGGGACCCTTTCCTGTTCAAGCTTGAGTTTCTTGCGTATAGTCTCATTCATCTTGAGATTAGCCTGATGGAAAACATAATAATCAGCCCCCAAATAGTCAAAGCCAAAATGCTCCGCCAATCTCTTCACCGACTTAGGAGCGGTGGTAATGCCAAAGGCAAAAACATCCATCCCCTTCATCCTAGAGTTCAATGGAGTCAGCATATTGCCATCCACTTTTTCCGGGATAAGAGACTTAGCGGTAATCTGGTTTCGTGAGCCACCATCAGGCACGATTATCGCATCATATCCACTGCCATCTGTCCCAAAATGGAATTGAAGACCCTTATTACCTTCCTCAAACTCGATAGCCGTAGCTGTTCCGGCAAAACCAAACAACGGATCATTTGAGGGTGCTCTACGCTTAGCATCACCAGCGAGTAGGAGAACCCTCTTCATATTTTGCACTGAAACCATCGAGGCCGCCATGCTCAACCCATATACCCAGCCCGAACATCCCAAGGATATATCTGCCGCAAAACATTCCTTTGACAATCCTAGCTTATCCTGTAGGATACATGCCGTAGCCGGAAGAAAATAATCCGCAGTCTGCGATACGAACAACAACGCATCGATGCTGCCCCTTTCCCAGCCCAAATCAGCAAGAAGCCTCTCAGTGGCAGCGAGACTCAAATCAGAAGTAGTAGAGGTCTCATCAATCCTACGTTCTATAACTCCAGTGGTTTCCACGTATGCGGCAGCATCATAATTATCAGAATGCACCACACCGTCATCATTCTTCTGAATATTTTTAGGAACACCGGCAGCTATACCGGCGATCCTAACATTTTTAAATTCCAAATAAGCCATTATGCCTTGGATTTTACGATGTTGAACAAATCTTCTATCGTATTGGCATTCAGAATGTCATCACCTCTAAGAGTCACATCATACTCTTCATCAACCATGGCAATAACCGACAATGCGGTTAATGAAGACCATTCATCTAACCCTTTAAAAACTGTTTCAGCCTTGAACTCATTTTCATCTGTCTCATCAAACAAGAATGCGAATTTTGAAATAAAATCATTCAATTCCATTTTTTATAAATTTAAAATGTTAATACTATTTATTTGTTAATGTTGATATTTGAACAATCTGGCGGGGTTTCCTATATAAAGAGAGTCGGGCTTGGGTTTATGCATTAATACAGCTCCTGCACCCAATCGAACATGATTGCCTATTTTGATTTGTTGCAAGACAACAGAGTTTACACCAAAGAAACATCCGTTACCAATCTTTGTTTCACCCGATACATATACGCTAGGCATAAAAACATTATAGTCACCCATTGTGACATCATGACCTACAGACACTTTGCCGTTCATGACATTAAAATTTCCCAATCTGATATTACACGTAAATGTACATGGCCCAACTATTATATTACCACATCCCATATATAAAGAATCCGGATCAGACATAACATTGCTTTCCGTAACAATATTCGGGAAATCCACCTTAGGATTTATAACAGAGGAGGTAATCTTTTCAAGATAAAAAGACGAGCCAATAGCCATAACAACGTCTATCTCTTTCTCATAATTGTTCAACTCTTCAAGTCCACCCAATATTACTCCATATTCGTTATTTGTCCCCTTCTCCTTGCCGTCATCAAAAAAGCCTACAAAGTTCCACCTAGGCTCATGTTGGTTCATCTTCCGCAAATAACAGAATATTTCTCTGCCAAATCCTCCCGCACCATATATCGCTAAATCTTTCATAAATTAAGTCACTTAACAGATTTCATCAATTGCTTATAGTCTTGCCAAAGGCCTTTATAATGTAATTGCTGAAAATCAGGATCAGGACTACTATTACCTTCAACTAATAATAGTTTTCCATTTTCATTAACAACAATATCCCAACCTATATACTTCACACTAGGTGTAAGCCTTGCTGCTTCTTCCGAGAACTTCTTAACCTCCTCCCAATAAGGTATGCATGTTCCAACAATTTGCTTATTAGTCAATGGATGATAAATGTAAGTATTACCATACATATCAAAACCTCGAGAGACTATTACACCTGTCTCTTTATCAATCACAGCTCCAATTCCGCCATTATGAAAATTATCTCTATAATTGTTGTTATTTCCCATTCTAATCATAGTGGACATAATATGAACAATATCTTTATTTGTATCATATAACGTCACAACTCTAATCGTATTTATAGAAAATGGATGTAAATCAGATATTACTCCTTTTTGAACAATTGGAGCTTCTAAAACATAATATGCATCATTATCATTCTTATACTTAAGGAACAAAGAATTAGCTGACTCGTTAGACTCATCAACCATAAGATCAGCCTTAAACCTATGTTTATAAACTCCCATTCCACGAAAAGTTCTCACATCCTTCACAAAAAAAGTAGGATTCCTTTTTATAAATGCAACAAACTCATCATACGATATATTTTCAAAATCGAGCCATTCTCTTCCCAAGTAATCAGAATATCTTTGGTAGAAGTTTAATTTAGAGTCAAAGATTTCCCTCTCTTTCAAATCTGGATTAAAGGCATTATTAATCTTATCACGTCGTCTTTCTGTAATATAAAGATTACGGCCTTTCTTGTTTAGGAATCTATAATTATATGCAAAATAGTCTGTATAAGTAGCACCATGGAACAATAAGGATTTCAAGCAATCCACAAATATAGAGATACGGCTAAAAAAAGCAAGATTATTAGCATTCGGAAAATTATCATCTATATGCTGATTAAACCTTTTTAAATAATAAATAGCAGATGTTGGATATTTCATGTTAATTATCTCCTGAATTATCTAAAACTAAACGAACTAAATTACTAACAGTTTCCTCCTCTTGCACATTACATCTATCCTTACTACCAAATGAATTATATGCAAATACTGTATTTTTACAAAAAGAATACAGATAAGCAAATAAATCATTCTCATCAAATACAAAATCATTAACAAATCGGGTTATTCGTGCGGCAGAATCATCATCAGAAACTTTTAAAACGCCTGAATACTTCTCATACCATATTTGGCCAAATATAACTACTGGCTTTTGCTGGACAATAGCCTCCCAGCCTACTGTACCTGTGACTGTTGATACTGCTTTTGCTTTTTTAATTAACTCAAAGGAATTTAATTCAAAAGGTACTAGTCTTACCCTTGGATTCTCTTTAAGGTCTCTATAATACTGAGCATTTCTTCCTCTAAATCCCTCCGTGTGAGACATATATTGATGAGGATGTTCTTTTACATATATTAGCCAATCGGAAGGAGTGTTTTTCAACAATGTTTCTATACATAATTGCTGATTCACAAATAAACCACCAGCAGGACAAGTAGTAGCTTCAGGCTGATAATGTAAAAAGAAAACGACGAAGGGAGTATCCAGATTTATATCATCTTGTAAACTTTTATATACCTTATGCAATGATTTACTAATACTCAAACTTTTCCTCTTAACATTAACCCTTTCTAGAGTAGTAAAATTCGATTCTTCTAATTGATATTTTGGATGCTTATAGTAAAATTGTTGATTATCATGATTAGTTTTTTGCCCCCATAAATCTCCCATTCTTCTGCAAAGTCCTTTTTTTATTAAATACAACCAATTAGAATACTGCTTATCTTTATCATCATACACATCCATATAAAATGGTTTTGCTATAGAATAATCTTTCTTTTGCCTCTGATATTCGTCAACAACATCTTTAGGCAATTCATCTAACGATATTTGTTTGTTTTTTGCATCTTTATAATCAGCATCAAACAAAGAGCCAACAGATGATATATCTAATGTAGCAAAAGTACGTCCATAAGCAAAAGAATACAACAACATAACAAATGGAATCCCTCTTTTCTTGCACAAACTATATAAGACAAAATCATATACCCGATGAGGGATAATATGAGATATGACTAAATCAGGTTTCACTTTATCTAAGCATATATTCCAATATTTAATCAATCTAAAATACAATCGTTCTCTATCAGAGTAAGAAAAAGATCCGGGAAGACTTTCTAATCGATCCATCATCTTCAAGAGTTGAATCTCATCGAAAGTGTTAGAATTCAAAAAATCCAAATCAATGTATCCCTCACCTTTTTTATACAAATCTTCGATCTCTTTAGGGAAAATTCCCTTCCAAGCATCAAGCCATGGATGATAGATCGCCTCTGGAAAAACAGCTGGAACAACTTGGTCTGAATTATCCAAACCAATTCCTATCCAATAAACCGGCTCATAATCATATTCATCTTTTAGCTTCTGAGCCACTTTAACCCATGGATCGGCCGTACAAGTATTATATAAAACCCTTTTACCCATTATTCTATTTTTTATTTATCCTTATTATTCATTACAATCAAATCAGAGACAATTACCTTATTTGTCTTAAGGAGCATCGTTCCCCATGTTAATCCCAGACCAAAAGCCGATAACAATAACGACAATGACTTATTTTCAATTTCCTTCCTTATGTCAGTGACCATCAACATCGCAATGGAAGCACCTCCGGTATTAGCGAACTCTTCAATATTTGACGGAACCTTATTTTGATCTATCTTGATTTTTTTGGCTATCGTATCTACTATCTTTTTATTTGCCTGATGGAAAAGGAAATAGTCGATATCATTATCCTTATCAATATGATAGGCATCCAGCAAACTCTTTATGCTCTTAGGAGGCTTGCTTATAGCAAAGGCAAACACATCCATACCTTGTATCACAGAATGTACGGGAGCACGCTTGATGCCATGTCCGAAATCCTCATATTTAAATGACTCAGGAGTGACTTGATGCCTGAATCCACTATGCGGGGTTATCAAAGAGCGAAAACCACTGCCCAATGTATTAAAGTCCGCAATGATTTTGTCGGCATTCTCGTCATACTCAAGAGCCAAAGCCGTTCCACAATCCCCAAAAAGAGGGACACGGCTTTGATCATAGGGAGAAGACATCCTTGTGATGGTGTCTCCTATCAATAATAAGGATTTCTTCACACACCCTGTCTGCATCATACTCCCCACGATAGCGATGGAATATAACATACCGCAACATCCCATGGGGAGATCAAAGGTCATGCAAGAGGAGGGTAAAGAAAGTCGATCCTGCAAGATACAAGAGGTAGGAGGAGTTCTATAATCAGCGGTTACAGACTCAAAAGACAAAATACCGATATCCTCCTTATTCCACCCTAAATCCTTGATCAAACGCTCAGCAGCGACACAGCACATATCAGATGCGCAAATCGTATCATCAGCCATATAACGGTTCTTAATTCCCACGGTATCAACAAACAGCTCAGCTTCTTCATGAGAGAAGAAGTCAAAATCATACGATGACACTTTTTTAGGAGGAACTACCGCCGACACACCTCTTAAGGCAACATTATTAATTTCTAATAAAGCCATAGTTTACAACTCAATGCCGTTTTTCCTCATTATCTCTTTCCCTATCTCATAAGACTTGAGATTAAGAATATCCTCAGTGTCAAACATCAAGTCAAAAGTATCTTCAAGCTCATTAATCAATGCCAATTGGCGGATAGAGGTCCACTCTGCTACATTCTCATACGAAAAGTCGGTGTCAAGATCCTGATCTTCCACCGAAAAAGTTTCACGGAAAATCCGGTTGTACTGTTCTAAATTAGTCATATTATAAGTCATTTATCTTTTTATAATCCATTAAGCTTATTCATATCCACTTTCCCTGATTCGGCATGTGGTATGGTCTCCAACTTAATTACTTTTATACATTGATGGAAAAGACCTGTTTTTTCTTCGATGAAACGAACCACATCATCTCCACTTGCCGCAGTAATTACTATCTTGAGCAATTCATCATTCCCCATACACACACAATCTGTTTTAAACCTTTCCTTGACAAGCGTCTCAATCTCATCAAGGCCAATTCTCAATCCATAAATCTTTAAGAATCTCTTCTTGCGTCCAATGATAAAATAACATCCATCAGCATCACGTCTCACCATATCCCCGGTATGCAACACACCATGGTTCTCGTCCCCCTTGATCAAGTCTTCACCGCACGTAGCATATCCCAATGTAACGTTCTTTCCTTCATAAACCATCTCTCCTTCTGCTTCAGGTTCCATAATCTCCGCACCATTATCATCGATAACAGACAGCTTGCCATTTGGCACCGCTATCCCTATACTGCAAACCTTCGATTGAGCTAGAGGATGTGGCAGATAAGCCATTCTGGAAGTCCCCTCCGTTTGTCCATAGGTTGGGATAAATTTCTTACCATTGTTCTTCGCATATTCCGCATACAATCTGAACTGTTCTTCGGTCATCTTTCCACCACCCTGAGTTATAATCCGCATATCCGGAAGTCGCATCCTAGTAAAACGAAGCCTAGTAAGTATCTCATAACTATATGGAACTCCCGTAAAACTTGTCGCTTTGTATCTTTTTACCATTTCCCAATATTCACCATCCAGCAAGGATCTGTTGGAGAGAATAACCATTGCGCCTACCAGAAGATGACTCGAAACGACAGACAAGCCCATCGTGTAATGCATGGGCAGAGTTCCCATCGCACGTTGGCTCGATGTTAATTCAAAAAGCGTTGCCACATTTAACGCACTAGCCTCCAAATTCTCGTAACTATGACGAACTAGTTTTGGACTTCCCGTCGTACCGGATGTCGGAAGGAGCAGTGACAAATCAGGATACATAGGAAAAGATGTGCGGCCTGTCTTTAGCAAAGCATAATGATATTTTCCAAATATTTTTTCTCCATAGCGACAGTTCTCCATCATCGACTCAGGTAACCATAAATATTCCGGCTGATATATTTCAATCAATTTATCAAGTAGCCCCTTCTCTGTACGGCAACTTAATATCAAAGGAACAACGTGATTATTAACACAAGCCACATAACCCAATAGTGACGCTATCGAATTCTCCGAAAGAATAAATACAAGTGTCCTATTAGACAATATTTCTGCAAACTCCTTGCAGAACAAACATAGAGAACCATAAGACAGTTCATCCCCGCTATCATCTACAGCAGCGATAGATGAGCTATCATGCTTATTAATATCGAGATACATATTGATTCGAATTACAGAATTAGAGAACCATCTACACCCATAACTTGGCCTGTGATATACTCCGACATATCACTAGCGAGAAATAAGCAAGCCTTAGCAATTTCATCTGGCCGAGCGAGCCTGCCCCAACGAATGTCATTAGCCTTTTCTTCAAAATTAGCCTGCATCACTTGGCTAAACCGTTCTGTCGCTACCATACCAGGAGCTACCGCATTGACCCTGATATGGCTAGAAGCCAACTCTTTCGATGCTGATAGTGTGGCTGAAATAACCGCACCTTTCGTCGCTGAGTAGGCTAATTGACCAGTGGCACCTTGTTTTCCTACCATACTTGCTATATTGATAATAGAACCCGATTTCTGACGAGACATGACGCGTGAGCACAACTGCATCAAATTAATCAAAGATATTACGTTAACCTCAAACATTTTGCGCAGTTTATCAAAATCAATCATGCTCAATAGTTCATAAGTAACGATTCCGGCACAATTGACAAGAACGTCTATCTTTCCATGCTTCTTTTTGATATCCATAATCACACTACGCACCTGCGAGATATTGCAGATATCGCAAACAATAGGATATACCCTATCAATTGCTGCTCCTTCCAAAACATCAAAGGCATAAACACTTGCACCTTCTGAAGCAAACACCTCTGTAATCGATCGGCCAATACCCCGAGCCGCTCCCGTAACTATACATACTTTATCTTTTAATAGTTCCATGATAAACTATACATTAACTATATTTGGTTTTCGTAAAATGAGAAGCATTGTTTCAACGATCCTCTTTACCTCTTTAAAATTAAGGAATAAGAAGAAGATAATCATGTACTGTGAAATATCTATACCAATAATGGACGTTGACAAAAACACCAAATAGGGGACCAGCAATTTCCAAGACAAGACATCATTTTTCAGATTTAATCCGATTTCTTTTCTTAAAAAAGCAAACAACACAAAAAAGAACACAATCATCGAAAATACAGATGCCAACATAACATATTGATATGCGACATGCAATACTCTCACAAAGATAATGCAACCTCCAAGATTAACAGCAAGAGCCACAAGTGCAGATATTGCCGCACCTCTTTCTTTATTACGAGCTATAAGGCATTGAGCAAAAGCCATATTAAACGACTCTGTCATCAAAATAAGAGAAACGAAAATAAGTGCAGATGAAATAGTTGTATATTGTGTAAATATCTTGTCCACATATGGGAAGAATACCAAAGCCATATACATTAATAAATGAATCAAGGTAATATAATTGAACCTAACCATTTTCATATTAACTTTTATCTTCTCAAGGTCGGCAGAGGCATACATAGATATCATTTTAGGAGATACCAAAAAGATTACAGCCTCGACCAACAGCATCACCGCATTAGAAAGCATATACGCAAAAGAGAAATTACCAAACTCTTGTGGAGTATAATCGGAACTAATAATAGTCCGAAGAGACATCAAGATAAAATAGAAGCAAGTATTATAAAGGAACAATGCCCAACCTTTATTCAATATTTCTTTAATTAATAATTTATCGATATAACATCCCTTTATCGATACCCTATTTCGCCATAGCAATAAAAACAAAGAAGATAAAGCCGAGGCAAGCAATGTAAACAGCAAGAGATTAACCAAACGCTCACCTCGTGCGAAAAATAAAACAACCAATTGACAAACAACTGTTATGGATTGCTGGAAGGCTATTTCATAAATCTGATTATAAACCCTGAAAACACTTATAAGAAGATAATTTACATACTCAACACAAGCGATAGCCGCCAGTACATACAACTGCCAAGTGATGCCATATTTCTCCAAATACGTAACAGAGAGTCTTCCAAAAAAAATCGTGGAGACGAGCGCCAATAATATCAGACACCCAGTTACAACCAACGCATTAAAATAAATCAAGCTACATCGTTGTTTATCTGTAGCACTTTGAAGTAGCATCACTTGAGAAGAATATGGTATTCCCAAATTAAGCCTATAATAATAATTATGAATGACCAAATACACACCCCAAACCCCCAAATAATAAGGTCCCAAACGAACAGACAGCAGCAAGGACACTACAAATTGAAGGAAAAAAATGGCATATCTAGATGAGAGATAGAAAAAGACCTTATTAGAGAACATGTTTTTAAAATATGATAACACCATAAATATTATCTACTATTTTTTCTAGTTTTCAAAGAATATTTATAAGCAATATCTAACATAAAAATCATCAGCATAAGATACGTATACTCATAATTTTTCATAGTTAGTTTAAAAGAATGAAGGAAATAATACAATATAGAAAGAGCTACAAATTTAATTGTATAATCTTGCGACATGCTGATTTTAAACAATTTATAAACAAACACAACAAGAAAACATATATTAAGAAAGAAAATCAAAAATCCCACATCCATAGTATCTACACTACGCGACAAAAATTGGCTAGTATCAAGCATTGACATATTCCCCCAAAACGATTTTGGAGTAAAAGTGTAAATAAGAGCATCAATTCCATAATCTGCAGAACCTGAAATCAGTTTACTAAGTATAAATTCACTTAAAGGATTTTCTAATGATAACAATAACAAGAATCCATTTAATGCTAAAATAAAAATCACAATAGATAATATAGGCTTTCTAAAACCTAAATATAAAACTATCAAAAGCAGTACACTTAAAATATTCATAGCTGAAGAGGCACACAACATATACAGTAAAGACACAAGTAATACAGCTCCTTTTTGATATAAACTTTTAGCTTGATACAAAAAAATAATCAAAGCAGGAAAAACCATAAACGTCATGATATGTGGTTCATGAAAGATCCCATAAATTGAACCTGCACTATGAAACAAGTCTATCCTATCCTCATTACCTACACTAACAACAGACATATAATAAGGATAATAAAATGTCTCATTAGCAGTTCGACTAGTTCCAAGGCCTGCCATAAAAATATCGTATGTATTCGTAACATCATTAGACATTGGATTAAAATGGAATAATTCAACCATTAACAACATTAAAAATGTACAAAAAAGCGCTATATAACAAAGTAAAAAATACCCCCTTATTGTGTTATTAAAGCTCTCTATAAACGAATTGTATTTTCTATTATATACATATACATTATACAGCAATATATATGTTAGCACATTAGCCAAAAAATATGCAGGATACCCTTTTACTGCCGTATTTACAATAACAGCTCCAGAAACCAAACAGCTTATAATATTAGCTATAAATACAGCACAATAAAGATAAAACAATACATCCTTTTTAGGGAAATAAATATTAGGATAAAATCTAAAAACAATATACAATAAAACAAAAAACGAGACTATATAATGATTATAAAGGTCACTACTTGTCAGAAACAGGTATGGAAGAGTTGAATAAGTTAAACTTATTACCAGCAGCACCATAATAGTATCAATTAAAAAAAACGGCCTAAAAGGTTTTAATAGAAGCTTCAAATCCATAATCTAAAAGAACACATATTTTTAACAGTAATTTCACTTTACAAACGAAATAGCTCCATAACAGTCCCTAAGGCTAAGATACCTATGTATGCTAAATCCATTCTTATTTTTACCGTCTATATCATGATACTTACCAACATAGATTCTATCATCATTATGATCAACATCTTGAGTCCAAACGAAATCATGAAACCACAAATATTCTTCATTGGCAAAACAATAAGCAAAAAAAGTATATGCGCACAAAACAGCTGGAGGGAAATTAAGGCCACTATGAATTAGATCTGAAGGAGGTTGAGATCTTGAAGACTCTACCACCTCTTTTTTTATTAAGTACCACTGAGTATCTATTACAGAATCCGTAAAAAACACTTCGTCTAAATACCAATCTTGATTATAAAAACATGGCTCAGACTTTTCCGGATCAATTCCAAACTTAGAACGCAAGAATTCTAATGTTATTCTTTGTCCCGCAACATTATCTATACCCAAGATAAGAATATACCCATTATTGGCAGCCTCCTCTAACATAGAATACGAATATTTATCAATAAGCGGTACCGATATATCCTCTATATCCAGCCCTATCCTACTAATAAAAGGCTTCAATTGCTCAATCCCAATAAACTCTTTTCCAAATAATTTTTGAGCTTTTTCTACAGTAACGACTCTTTCCATCTTTGATATTCTATTACCTCATCAACATTTGCCAAATGTCCCAATTGGGAATATTTTTCAATTCTTTCAAATTCGGCTTTCAGCCTTGAAAATCTATCCCCCCAACCAGAATCTATAAACCAATTCAAATTTCTAACCGGCACATTATACAAGATTAAACCACTATTTGTATCTAAGATCTCTCTCAAGAAAGTTAAATATGCCCTATATTGATGTTCTTGTGACGCAACTAAAGCCAATTTCTTCCAACCTCGTTCCATCGACATCTTAACGATTTCAACCGCCTGTCCTCTCGTATGGAGAGATTTATCCTCATGTATGATATCCTCTTTAGGAACACCAGCCGCAAGAATACAAGGCTTAACTTCCTCAAAAGGATAACTACCATAGCCCTTATCTACAATATTGCCACTAAAAACTATTTTAGACACCCAACCTTTTTTGTAAAGTTCAACCGCCTTACGAAACCGGAAAAAGCCATCTCCCTCAAGGAGAATAGCGACATCAGATCTTGTAAGGCAGTCATTATCTATAAGTGCTATTATTTTTTCTCTATCTGTAATCATCCAATAGTTACAAATCAAAGATCTTCCCAGAAAATTGGATCTCCAGCAGGAATATCCTTATTAACCGACTTACCTATAATTGTTTTTTTATACTTAGGCTGAATACCAAGTGCGGGACGAAGAACTGTTATATCTTCATCTACAAGTACCTGCCCTGCTTTTATAAAACGAGCAGCATAAAGACAACGACGTTGAACAAAAACGGTCTCACTCTCCTCCTTCTGGACCTCTTTAACAGTAGATCCCATAGCACGTTCTACTTCACGAATGGAATCAACCATAAATTTAAAATCCTTCGGTTCCATAGAATGAGGATGATCTGGTCCTTTATCATTTCTGTCCAAAGTAAAATGTTTCTCTATCACCCTGCCCCCGATGACAACAGAAGCAAGTGCTACAACATGACCGGGAGCATGATCGGAATAACCGGTTAAAACATCAAACGCAGACTGATAAGTTTTCAACACATTCACATTTGCACTATCTATCTTTGATGGATAATTCGTAATACATTGCATTAATACCAAATCCTTATTTCCTGTAGCATGAATAGTACGTACAGCTTCATCTATTTCAGCCATAGTCGCATCACCGGTTGCCAACATTACGGGTTTACCTTTACGAGCAATATAATCCAACATTTCAAGCCAAGTTATATCACCCGAACCTATTTTTATAAAAGGGACATCCAAATCTACACATAAATCTACTGCCTCCTTAAAATAAGGAGAAGTCGAGAAATCAATTCCTATAGATTTGCAGTATTCTGATATTTCCTTATGCCATGCCACAGGGAACTCCGCATCTTTGAAAACTTCACTAATCGTGCGTCCCCAAGAACCATGTACTCCCTTCAATTGCATCCGAGAAAATCCACCTTCTGACACGATACGAGGAGTTGAGAAGGTTTGAAATTTAGCACAATCCGCACCCGCCTCCTTCGCCGCATCAATTAGACGCTTTGCTTTATCAAGACTTCCATCAAAATTTGCACCAATTTCAGCTATAAAATAAGTAGGATGATCCATGCCTATCATCCGATTCCCAATTCTTATGTTTCTATTAAAATTCACCATAATATAATATTTAATTAAGACGTTTAAATCCAGATTGACAAACAGGGCCATCAAGAGATTTCATAACATCCTTACCATCTTCAAAGTCACAAATTTGAGCAAAGATCTTATCCAATTCAAAGAAATAACCATCTAAGATTTCTGGAGTATGAGCTATACAAGGATACATGCTGTTACCTGCAAGGTAACCTTTTTTCAACATTTCTTGAGTTATAAAAGTCTTATAAGCAAGATGATTTTTACTTTTAAAATTATATCCGGCAAGAGCAGGAATACCCCATTGTTCAATTTCCAAACCATATTTATCAGCCAAAGCCTGCCAACGTTTTTTGTTACTATTACCAATAGCGGTAATAACTTCCCAAGATTTAACACGCTCCATAACTTTCAATGTGGCCAACGCTGCTGTAGGTCCAATACGCTCAGTCCAAAATGTACTACTAATCCATGTTTTCTGTGCAGCATTCATAATCTCCCTACGACCAACTACAGCACAGATTCCATATCCGTTCCCAATAGTCTTACTATATATAGCCATATCAGGTTCTACAGCATATTTCTTATATAAGCCACCGAATGTTTCACGAAACCCACTCGTACACTCATCAAAAATAAGAATTATACCACGTTCAGTTGCCAAATTTCTTACATTCTGTAAGAAATTATCTTCAGGGCCAAAATTACGGCACACCTCCATTTTTATTGCAGCTAATTCATTATTATTCACAATATTAAGCAATTCTTCAAAGCTATTATACCTAAAAGGAATAGTAGAGCCACGCAATCCTTTAGGAACACCTGCAGGAGGAATGCCTGGCAACAAATGACCAGCCAACGCATCACTGTCGCCCAAATTAACAGAAACATACCAATCATGCCAACCATGATAGCCACAAATAGCAACTTTATCTTTCCCTGTTGCCGCTCTAGCTATACGTATACATACAGAATTTGCTTCACCACCGCCACGAGTATAACGAACCCCACCAACCCATGGATCAAGTTCAATAAGTTTTTCTGCTAAGTAAACCTCTTCCGGACAATTTAAAGTAGTCAAATTTCCATTACAAACCACTTTCATAACCGCCTCATCAACCTCTTCATTTGCATACCCTAATGTATTCGTACCAATGCCCATCATTGAACAATCAATATATTCCTTTCCGTCAAGATCCCAAATTCGACATCCTTTGGAACGACTATAGTATGCAGGCCAATTCTCAGGTAAGAATTGTTCCGGTCTTTTTGAAAGCAACATAGTTCCACCTGGAATTATTTGTTTTGCTCTTTTGTATAATTCTTGTCCTTTACCCATAATAATTAATCGTTTAATAGTGATCTCATATATCCTTCATCTCTCATATGGCTGTTATTCAAATCTCTAACACTTTTATTAGAATCCAAATATTTGATATAATCTTCCCAATCAGCTTCTTTACCCACTTTTTCCAAAAGTTCTTTCACAACCATAAAGTCTTCTTGAGTGTCTACAGTAATACGATATTCAGAACAATCTGTTAGTGACTCCACATTAACCGAAGAAAAAATGCGTCCACCATTAAAAGAAGAATTCTTTTTTATATAAGGTGTCACGTGTTCCCGTTCACTTTTTAATAATGCCTCATTATAAGCTTTTTCTAAAGCTGAAAAACGAAAAACCTCAGTATCAATACCATCTGGATAAGTTGGTTTTAAAGTATTTGAAGCATAATCACAACCACTAGAAACGCAAGTGGTAATTACGCAATCTATAACTTTCGGATCAATCAAAGGACAATCCGATGTTACTCTCACTACATAATCAGGGCACATATCTTTGATTGCAAAATAAAAGCGTTCAAGTACATCATTCACTGAACCTCTATAGCATTCTGCGCCATTACGCTGCGCTATGCGTACTATCTCATCAGATCCATCCTCAGTAGTTGTTGCCACTACTAACGACGTAATTTTTTCAGATCGCAAAATTCTTTGCAAATGTATGTCCAGAAGCGTTTCATCCCCCACTTTCTTCAAAACTTTAGCAGGCAATCTTGTCGATCCATACCGAGCTTGAGTAACTGCTATTACTTTCATTTTACCACAAAATTAGGATCTACATATTTCTTTATATTTTCACGCATTGTTTCCACCGTCTCCCATTCTGTATTATTGTCCGAACTGTAATGAAATCCTTCAGGTACAAGTTGAGCATTATGATGCCAGATAAATTCTTCACGTGTATGTTTATAAGACACAGAGGGAAGAATCACATAATATTTACCCAAGTCAATGGTATCAAGAGCATCAGTCACGGTAATCATCTCCTCATGCAACTTCTCTCCCGGACGAATACCTATCTCTATCTGTGGTAAATTAGGAGCAATTGCGGTAGCTACATCTTTTATATGATAGGAAGGAATTTTAGGGATGAAGATTTCACCTCCTAAATGATGTTCAATGGCATACATCACCATAGCAACACCAGCCTCTAACGAAATATTGAAACGTGTCATACGCATATCGGTAATAGGCAACTCTTTGGCTCCATTATCACGCTTACTGATAAAGAAAGGGATTACGGATCCTCGTGAACCCATAACATTACCGTAACGAACAACAGAAAATTTAATAGGTTTAGAACCACTGATATTATTAGCTGCCGTAAACAATTTATCAGATGCCAGTTTTGTCGCTCCATAGAGATTGATTGGCGCACAAGCTTTATCAGTAGAAAGAGCTACAACATCTTTAACACCTGTAGCTAGAGCCGCTTTAACTACATTCTGTGCACCATGTACATTTGTTTTAATGCACTCTTCAGGATTGTACTCCGCCGTATCCACCTGTTTAATGGCAGCGGCATGGATAATCACATCTACTCCCTCACAAGCACGGGTCAGACGCTCAAGATCACGAACATCTCCAATAAAATATCTCATTTGAGAATACTCCCTCTCCGGATATTTCTGCTTCAACTCGAATTGTTTCAATTCATCTCTAGAATAGATAATGATTTTTTTCACTTGCGGATAATCACGAAGAATCGTTTCCACAAACTTCTTACCGAAAGAACCTGTTCCTCCAGTAATTAATACTACTTTTCCGTTTAGCATTATATTTTATATATTAATCTGATTTCACAAGTATTAAGTAGCAGAGAGTAGTGTTAATCATCACTATAAAGTTTTCTTGCCTGTCAACAAGAGTACACTCAATAAATACTCAATTCAAGGTATACTCCCTTAAAAGGGCACTTTGCTGTATCCTAAAACAAGTTATGTGTATAATTAATTCTGATTTTAACATTAGCCGGTGGCTAATGTGATTTTATCTGGGATCAAGTTCTGATAATCCCGGAAACCTTTAAAGATTTTTTAGCTAAAATATACCGATGAAATCCCATGCGGAACTACTATGTAATTTCATGGTTCTTATTATACTATGATAAATCTCAAACATCACTACAGTAATAATACGAATTGTTTCGCTGAAGGATCTTATCCTATATGGATAATTAATCGACAGGATGAGATGGCGAATCAATTCAATCCAACTCCTCAAACCGGGAGTTCTGACTCTTGAACTCAGGCACGAAGGCTTTCATCTCTTTTACCATCGGAAGGATCTGAACACAGAGAGATAATTTGGTTAATAGATGGATATGTTCTACTACATCTTTATAGTTATACTTACGAACCGCCGCCACCCGGATCTTTTCATGAGGGGTCTCTTTCGTATTCTCCTTGCTGTTCAATAACTCCTCGTACAGTTTCTCGCCGGGGCGGAGACCAGTGTACTTGATCTCGATGTCTTTGTCTACCTGTAATCCGGACAGCTCGATCATACGCTTCGCCAAATCCATTATCTTCACCGGCTCACCCATGTCGAAGATGAAGATCTCACCACCCTTGCCCATCGTACCAGCTTCTAAGACCAGACGGCAAGCCTCAGGAATGGTCATGAAGTAACGGATGATATCGGGATGGGTGACCGTCACTGGACCTCCTTGAGCGATTTGTTCCCGGAAACGGGGGATAACCGAACCGTTGCTACCCAATACGTTTCCAAAGCGGGTCGTAATGAAACGTGTCTCACCTTTCACTTCTCCTCGCTCGATCGCAAGGCTCAGGCTCTGTACGTAGATCTCGGCCAAGCGCTTGCTACAGCCCATGATGTTCGTGGGGTTCACCGCCTTATCTGTACTGATCATCACAAACTTCTCCACACCATAACTTACAGCGGCATCTGCCATCACACGGGTACCGAACACGTTTGTTCGAATCGCCTCACAGGGGTTCTCTTCCATCAAGGGGACATGCTTGTAGGCCGCCGCATGGAACACCACTTGGGGGTACCAGTTGCGGAACACATAATCCACACGGTCCGGGCTACGGACATCGCCGATTACTGGGACAAAGTTTAGTCCCTTATATTTTTCTTCCAATTCCAGACGGAGATTATGCATCGGAGTCTCGGCGGAATCGAAGCAAACCAACTTCTTAATCGGGAAATGAGCCAGCTGGCGACAGATCTCGCTACCGATACTGCCGGCGGCTCCCGTGACAAGTACAGTCTTCCCTTCCAACAAATTGCCGATCTCATCCAGGTTGATATGGATCTCCTCACGACCTAGCAAATCCTCGATACGGATCTCTCGGACGGAACGTTTCGCCTCACCTCCACGTAGCTCCTCCATCTCCGGGACTACCAATGTCTTCAAGGAGGCCTGCTCGCAATAACGGATCAAACGGTCACGCTCCTGATGGGCAACCTTTATATTGGGGAAGAGAACGCCATCCAAACTATTACGAGGGATCAAGCGATACAGATCCTCCACATTCTCGATCTGGTAGACCGGTAACTCCGCGATCCGGATGCTTTTCTTGGAATTGCCAAAGGAAAGGAAGCCCATGATGCTATAATTCTGCATGAATACCTGACGGTTCGCCGATGTGGCGATCATCACACTCTCCTCCTCCGTGCCAAAGACCAATACCCGCTTGCGTTTCTTGCCGAGTTGCAGGAGGACGCTGTTATAGACATTGATCACGAAGACACGCAACGTGACCAACATCACGATCGTCAACGTACTGTCCATGATTCCACCCAACCAATAGATAGAAGGGCTGAAACGGGCTTTCAACAGCCAAAGCAGCAGGAACATCAAGAGCGACTTGCCGATCGCAGCACCACCGATCCGCCACAAGCCACGCAGCGTGGAATGACGAATAACCCCATGATATGCTTTGAACAGCAAGAACGAAACGATACTGGCCACAAATGAGGAGAGGCCCACTTTCAGCACATCCGGCTCTCCAATACGTATATGCAGAATGGAGAACATTCCTAGTACGCCCAGCAACGATACGGAGAGCGAGACGAAAAGGTCCGCACTAAAAATGATCCAACGGTTGATATACCGCAAATTCACCAGACGGCCTAAGGCCAATCGCCATCTGCCCTTATGAAAATCCATCATTTGTATTTTGTTTGTTTTATATTCAATGCCCTAACTTTTCCCAACGGCGGTGCCTGTGACTCGTGGCGTCCCGAAGCGGCGGGCGTAATACAGCTTTCCGTCCGCAAGATCGTACCATCACCCTGGTGGATGATTTGGATCGCATGGGTTGCATTGGGCAGGATCTGCACATTGCAACCGTAGATATGGAAGACGAAACGTGCTTGTTCCGCCCGCTCATAGTTTTCTGTCATATCGTAATTTTTTCAGTAAGGTTATCACTTTTCGTTTCCCTTGGAAAACGAGGTATATATGAATTGCCCTGTGAAGTATATATCAATTGCCTAACACAGTATATATCCTCGGGCACATGCAGTATATCTTCTCAAAAACGGCCAGTTGAGCGGTGTCTGAGACGACTGCTCCACGCATCGTTGATACGGGCACGGATGTTACTGACGCTTTTACCCTTCGTGATTCGGGGGGTAATGGGTAGAAAGAGGCGGATAAAACGCTCTTTGACCATCTCCTCGGGGGTTATTTTCGGCTCGTTCTCTTGCATGACCAGAATGACTTGGGCCAACTCGGTAACCGTCCGGCATTCGACAATCTGCGCAAGATAGCGTTCCAGATCCTCTTCTTTATTTATATAGGCACGAAAACGGATCGTTTCAGGCATGAGACCGGATCTACCGTCCCCCTCTTCTTGGAAGGTCTCCCCGCAATATTCTCCCAAATAGAAGTTCTGGATGGCTTCCGTAGCGTTGGGGAGTATCTGGTTATTGCCGCCGTGTATGGTAATCGTTATATCAGACATAAGGTATATATATGAATCGTTTGTCAATGAAAAGTAAACAGTTTGTCAACGGTTATCAACGGATTTGATTTCGCTATCCGGGGGTTGTACTTTCGCATTGTCAACAATAAGTTTAATCTTTTAAAAAAAGAAGTATGATTAATTATTCAACTTACATGTGGAAAAGTCCACTGGATGAGACAGCAAAGGAACAGGCGTACGCCAAGAACCAAGTGACGAAAGTGATGAGTTTCGATGATTTCGTGAAGCACATCTCAGATCACAACGGTGTTTTCACACGCGGCACGGTAAAAGGCGTGGTAAGCGACACCTGCTCATGCCTAGTGGAACAATTGCTGAACGGCTACAAAGTACAATTCGGCGAACTAGGAATCTTTAGCATCTCCATCACCTGCGAGCCGGCCGCTACACTCAAGGACTTCTCCAGCGATAATATCAAGGCGGTGAACATTCTATTCAATCCGGGTATAGACTTCGAGAACCTACGTTCTAAGGCAGAATTCAACCTAGTAACCAGCCGTGCGATCCAAGCCGCCTCGCTGAAGGCGGTAAAGGAGAATAAAGACACGGTAGACTTGGCAGCGTTGAAGAAAGGAGACTCAGAATCTCCCGATGAGATCTAAATCCTACCATTGAGAAATACGGCTCTTAAACCATGAAGCTTATTTTATTCATTTATTTAAAGACTACAAGTATGAAAAAAACAAATTGGAAGAGCGTCTTGCTCTACATCATCCGTATTGTCGAACTGGTCATCACCGGTGCCGCCGGTGGAGCCGCTAGCGGTTGGATCGGATGAGAACCATCACGCTGATTATCGTGCATTGCTCTGCCAATAGGCAGGGCAGCACTTTACGGATGATGGACATCGACCGTCTGCATCGCTCTCTCGGCTGGAATGGCTGCGGATATCACTTCGTTATCCCGACCGATGGTACGATCGAGACCAGTAGGCCCCTTGAACAAGTGGGTGCTCACTGTAAGAACCACAATCGGCACAGTATCGGGGTTTGCTATATCGGAGGACTCGCCAACGATGGAAAGACTCCCATGGATACCCGAACGGAAGCCCAACGAGAAGCCCTACAGGGTTTGCTTCGTGAATTACATCAGCGATTCCCCAAAGCCCTGATTGTGGGACATCAAGACTTGGACCCGTTGAAATCCTGTCCCTGTTTTAATGTAGTGAGCGAGTTTTCCGATTAGTTTAACGCAGGGAGTCCCTTCACCTCCCTCGTATGCCACGCTTGGTAGGCGGGAGCGGAGAGTTCAGGTACAGTTAATAACTTGTAATCCGCCCCGTTCTGCTTAGCTATATGTTTTCGTTCATACAAACGAAGGGAACGATCCGTTACGGAAACCATGACAACCGGAAAAGGATAAGCGTACAGGCGCATCGGCGTGATCTCACTATCCGGAAAGGCACGACGCAATTGATAAGCGGAACGTTCGAACGCAACCCAATAAGATCCCGTACAATATAAATGGATCGAGGTCTGATTCGCACACTCACGATCCATGATCTCTCTCAAATGCCCTTTCAGCAATAGCATCAAACGGATACCGGAGGGAGTTTCGCTTTCCTTTCTCATGACAGTCTACTATTTAATGTTTTAGCCAAATATCGTAATCGTGTAAACGCTGTATCAACAAGGCCTTGCTTCTCTTAGGCGAAGGGTCATCCCGCCAGGGATCTACCAGCTCATGCGCCATACGGTAATACAGGTTGCTATTCGTGCAGCCGTAAAGCGTGACGAGCAGTAAGGCACGAGAATTCACTGCCTTAACCAATGGAAGCATATTGCGTAGGGTGGAATGCAAGCGTTCAAACTCCTCTTCCTGAGCCAACAGCTTATAGGCCGGAAGGAGTAATGAGTAGACCTTGCAACGCATCACGTCGGTCTCCACACGAAGGGAAGCATAGCCCTTCAGCACCTCACGAACCAAAAGTTCGTCTTCCTTTCCCAATTTGCCCGAGAGATAATAACGCCCCAACGCCTTATGCATACCTTCCGATAAACGATCGTTATCCAAATGGGTATAAACATGCTTGCCTTTCGTATTCAACTCAATCAGCTCATACTCGCCTTGCCTTACCTCAAATAGAGGAACCCACATACAGTCAAGGATACGTACCATGACATCCTTATGACCTCCACCCGGTTGCACCACCACCTCAGCTTCCATCCCCATGAAAGAACCCGAGGTGATACGTACACGGTCACCTTTCAGCAAGCGACCGCTATCCGGTACGTACACCGGAAGCTCATTGGGATAAGATTCTGCCATCCAGCGTAAGGTCTCCATCTCATGATCTGACAGGTAAGGGAAATAAGAGTGTTCGCCCACGGATACCCGAGGAAGAAGATTATATAAGGGCATGATACGTTTCAAACGGAAAATCTCATTCTCCGAAGCATGGATAAACACATAGTTGTATAAAAGAGGCTTCCTCGTATTGACCATCTTGCCTCCCACCTTGCGAGCCTCGACATACGAGGGGGCAAAGTACTCGAACAAGGATTCCCCACAACGTTTACGACGGGAAAGCTCGGCATCTAATCCTTTTGACGAATAGATATTATCACGTCCCCCAACAGCGGTAGGAAGTGTCAATACGTACCAGCGTACAGCCTCTTGGCTACGGCGATTGCGTATATGCTTCATAGCTCTATCTGAGCTATTACTTGTCATGATATTCATTGAGGAAGATAATTCAGAGCCTTATCAAGATATCATTATAATACCCTGATAAATAAATACTTATATGAAAACAAAAAGGAATTACTGAAAATTTGCATCCCTTCAACACTCATGCTACTTGGCGAGTAGTGTTAACAAGAGGAGTAAAAGGATATCCCTTAGTTGTAG